>TARA_B110000046_G_scaffold179122_1_pt1 | contig 44574 bp, 39 predicted proteins | sample TARA_B110000046 | Tara Oceans TARA_B110000046 (sample SAMEA4397157) | marine metagenome | biome: Polar Biome; feature: [DCM] deep chlorophyll maximum layer (ENVO:01000326); material: water (ENVO:00002006), including particulate matter (ENVO:01000060) such as... | depth 40 m
GGCATACATGGTGCTGGTATTTCCAATATCGCCACGTTTTGCATCGGCAATCGTAAAAATTTCAGGGTAATTTGAATTCAGGTAATTGATTGTTTTTTGAAGTGACTCCCACCCTTTTAATCCGTAGGCTTCATAAAATGCAGTATTCGGTTTATAAGCAACACACAAATGGTGCGTAGCATCAATAATTGCCTTATTAAACTCAAAAATAGGATCTTCTAGTTCTAATAAATGTGATGGGATTTTAGATAGATCAACATCCAACCCAATACAAAGAAAGGATTGTTTTTTTATGATTTCAGAAACAAGAGCTTGGGTGGTCATATAAAATTAAATTGTACCGTTATCTGCTTTGAGTTTTTCAGTGTTTTCTGCCATCATGAGTTCACTGATTATTTTTTGAATATCGCCATTAATAATGTTTGACAAATCATACAATGTCAACCCAATACGGTGTTCTGTAACTCTTCCTTGCGGATAATTATAAGTTCTAATTTTGGCACTTCGATCCCCTGAAGATACCATGCTCATTCGTTTCTCAGAATCTGCTGCTTGTTTTTTGGCCAATTCTAATTCATACAGTCGAGACCTTAATACTTTCAGTGCTTTTTCTAAATTTTTATGAGAAGATTTTTGATCTTGACAGCTTACTATCATTCCTGTTGGCTCGTGGTGTAATTTAATTGCTGAATAGGTTGTATTTACCGACTGTCCACCTGGTCCTGTTGAAGTAGTTCGCTCGATTCTGACTTCTGTCATATCAAGTTGAACGTCAAATTCTTCGGCTTCAGGCAATACAATCACTGATGCTGCACTTGTATGCACACGTCCTTGAGTTTCTGTTTGTGGCACACGTTGGACACGATGCACACCCGCTTCAAATTTCAGAGTGCCATATACATCTTCTCCACTAACTTCAAAAATAACTTCTTTGAAACCTCCAGATGTTCCATGGTTAAAATCTACAACATCAACTTTCCATCCTTTAGACTCACAATATTTTGTGTACATGCGATGCAAATCTCCAGCAAAAATACTAGCTTCGTCTCCTCCTGCTCCAGCACGTATTTCCATCACTACATTTTTGGCATCGTCTGGGTCTTTTGGAATTAAAAGGACTCTCATTTCTTCTTCAAGGGCAGGGATTTGAGCCTTAGCTTCTTCCATTTGCATCTTGGCCATTTCGACCATTTCTGCATCACTCCCATCAGTAATAATTTCTTGAGCTTCTTCGACATTTGACATTAAGGACTCATAAACCAGTCCTTTATCTACCAACTTTTTTAAATCTTTATATTCTTTATTCAGTTGTACATAGCGCTTCTGATCAGATATGATATCCGGCTGAATGATCAAATCATTTATTTCGTCGAAACGTTGCTTAACTATTTGTATTTTTTCTAACATCTACTTGGAGAATTATGTTGCAAAAGTACTGTTTTTTATGGATTCAGAGGGGTTGAATGACATCCCTAATACTCAAACGTCCCATACGTACTTTGAATGGTTAGTTTTTTGGTGTCTGCAGCTTCTACACGTCCCACAATTTGTGCGTCCACATTATAGGACTGAGAGATGGCAATAATAGCATCCGCCACATCTGGTTTTACATAGAGTTCCATTCGGTGACCACAATTAAACACTTGATACATTTCTTTCCAATCGGTATTGGATTGTTCTTGTATCAATTTAAACAAGGGTGGCACTGCAAACATGTTGTCTTTAATAATGTGTAAATCTTCAACAAAATGAAGGATTTTGGTTTGAGCTCCTCCACTACAATGAACCATTCCGTGAATTGAATCAGAAGTATAGGTTTCTAGAATTGTTTTGATAATAGGCGCATAAGTTCGTGTTGACGACAATACTAACTTACCTGCATCAATCGGTGAATCTTCAACGGAATCGGTTAATTTTACTTGTCCAGAATACACCAATTCTTTAGGAACAGCAGGATCATAACTTTCGGGATATTTACTTGCTAAATAATGACCAAATACGTCATGTCGCGCTGACGTTAGTCCATTACTTCCCATTCCGCCATTATAAGATGTTTCATAGGTTGCTTGACCAAAAGAAGCCAATCCAACAATCACATCTCCGGGTTGAATATTCGCATTGTCAATAACTTTGTTTCGTGGCATTCTGGCAGTGACCGTTGAATCAACAATGATGGTTCTTACTAAATCACCAACATCAGCTGTTTCGCCTCCTGTTGCATGAATGGTCACACCAAACCCCTTAAGGTCTTCTAAAAGTTCTTCCGTACCATTGATTATGGCTGAAAGCACCTCACCAGGAATGATGTTTTTGTTACGTCCAATTGTAGAGGATAGCATGATATGATCGGTTGCACCAACGCACAAAAGGTCATCGATATTCATAATGAGCGCATCTTGGGCAATCCCTTTCCAAACCGAAATATCACCGGTTTCTTTCCAATACATATAAGCTAGAGAACTTTTTGTTCCTGCACCATCAGCGTGCATAATGAGACAATAATCGGCATCATTTGTCAAATGATCGGGAACAATTTTACAAAAGGCTTGTGGAAATAATCCTTTGTCTATATTTTTGATAGCGTTATGAACATCTTCTTTGGATGCCGAAACTCCTCGTTGTGCATAGCGTTTACTTACCTCGTTCCCCATAAAAATTATTTGTCCTGCAAAAGTAATAAAGTATTTAAGAAAAAAGACTAAAGAGAATAGAAAATAGAATAGAGAAAAAAGAGCCAAAAGTCAAGATGCAGGATGCAGAATGTAGGATGCAATATGAGCAGTAACTTAACTCTTTATACTTAAAAAAAAAATCTTTTCCAGCACTTCGATCTATCACGCTTTAGTGCGGTAAGATACAATGCTGAAAATTCTTAGCTTTTGTTTTAATAGTTAGTACTTTATAATCTCTTCTCTTTTTTCTTAATACTTTGTACTCCTACTTGATACTATTTTCTTCTTATTTCGTAAAGAGCAATTCGCGGTACTTAGCTAATGGCCATAATTCATCATCAATCAAGAGTTCTAACTTATCGCAATGGTATCTGATATCATCAAATAGTGGCTTCACCTGATTGCAATAGACCGTTGCTTTTTTGGTTGTATCTTTAATGTTGTTGGCTTTTTTGCGTTCGTTAGTCATAGTGGTTACACCCGAGTTTATGGCTTCAATACGTTGAGATATATCTGCAATTAACACCAACTGTTCGCTTGCATATTTTTTAAAGTCTTTACCAAAAATATCTTTTAATCCTTTTACATTATCTATCAAGATATTTTGATATTTAACGGCTGTTGGAATTACGTGGTTTCGAGCTATATCTCCTAAGCTTCGTCCTTCAATTTGAAGAATATGAACATACTCTTCAATTTCAATCTCATAACGTGCTTCAATTTCCACTTTATTCATCACATTTAATCCTTCGTAAAGTGCAATGGTTTTAGGGTCAATTTTGATTTTTAGTGCCTCTGGTGTGTTTTTATTATTACTCAAGCCTCTTTTTTCGGCTTCTGCCTGCCAGTCATCTCCATAGCCATTTCCTTCAAAAAGGATGTTTCGAGAGGTTTTAATGTATTCCCTTAAAACATTAAATATAGCTTCATCTTTCTTTAAACCTTTAGTCGCAATAAGTGCGTCTACTTCTGATTTAAAATCAATTAACTGACGTGCTACAATGGAATTTAAAACGGTCATTGGGTTGGCACAATTGGCAGTAGAACCGACTGCACGAAATTCAAATTTATTTCCAGTAAACGCAAAAGAGGATGTACGATTTCGGTCGGTATTATCTAATAAAATTTCAGGGATTTTACCTACTACATTCAGTTTTAAATCTGTTTTTTCTTCTGGAGATAATTTACCTTTAGTAACTCCTTCCAATTCGTGTAGTACTTTAGAAAGTTGCGCTCCTATAAATACAGACATAATTGCTGGCGGTGCTTCATTGGCTCCAAGACGATGGTCATTAGTCGCGGAAGCAATGGATGCACGAAGTAATTCTTCATTATCATGCACTGCTTTTATCGTGTTAATAAAAAATGTAAGAAATTGTAAATTACTCATTGGCGTTTTTCCAGGTGCTAATAAATTAACACCAGTGTCTGTACTTAAACTCCAGTTATTATGTTTCCCAGATCCGTTTACACCTGCAAACGGTTTTTCATGAAACAGCACTTTAAAATGATGGCGGTCGGCAACTTTTTGCATCACATCCATTACTAATGAATTATGGTCAACTGCCAAGTTAGCTTCTTCATAAATGGGCGCCAATTCAAATTGGTTGGGTGCTACTTCATTATGACGTGTTTTTACGGGTATTCCTAGCAACATAGATTCTGTTTCTAGATCGCGCATAAAATTTAAGGCACGTGCAGGAATGGTTCCAAAATAATGATCATCCAGTTGTTGATCTTTGGCAGAGCTATGTCCTAAAAGTGTTCGCCCCGTCATTTCTATATCTGGTCGTGACGCCACTAAGGCTTTATCTATCAAAAAATATTCTTGTTCCCATCCTAAGGATGCTGTTACCTTTTTTACAGTTTTATCAAAATAACGAGCTACATCAGTGGCTGCGTGATCCACTGAATTCAGCGCTCGTAACAAGGGGGTTTTATAATCTAAAGCTTCTCCTGTGTAAGCAACAAAAACGGTGGGAATACAAAGTGTGGTTCCAAAAATAAAAGCTGGAGAAGTTGGATCCCAAGCGGTATAGCCACGAGCTTCAAACGTGTTTCGAATGCCTCCATTAGGAAACGAAGATGCATCTGGTTCTTGTTGTACGAGTTGATTTCCTTCAAAACGTTCAAGAGATTCTCCGTTGCCTATCGTTTCAAAAAAGGCATCATGTTTTTCGGCAGTAGCTCCTGTCAAAGGCTGAAACCAATGTGTATAATGAGTAACTCCTTTTGCCATGGCCCACTCTTTCATAGAAGAGGCTATTTGGTCTGCAATAGGTCGATTGATTTTATCTCCTTTATTAATTGCCAACATAAGACTGTTGAGCGCTTCTTTGGTCAAAAATTGACGCATGGTTTTTAATCCAAAAACATTAGCTCCAAAAATTTCTGACTGTTTAGCTTCTTTATCAACCATAGTTGGGGGACGGTCTAAAGATTGTTTGAGGGCATGAAATCTGAGTGTTGACATAAGTAAATGGTTTTAAATGAAAATCTTAGTACAAAAATAAAATATTCGCGGTAGAAATAAGCCATCATCAAAATATTTATTAACAAATATAAAATATATCTAGACTTAAAATATGAAAAACATAATGAAACCCTTAAAAATATAGGGTATTCAATAAAAATATATAAGTGTTAATAAAATACACCCCTAATAAAATAGAGTAACTATCATTATTTTTATATTTGTGCTCATTATGTTAAACATTTAAAGAATTATGGCAAAAATTAAATTAGAATATATTTGGTTAGATGGATATTATCCAACTCAGAATATGAGAAGTAAAACCAAAGTTGAAGAGCATGAAAACTTTCAGGGAACAATTGAAGAGTTAGATAACTGGTCTTTTGATGGTTCATCAACAAAGCAAGCCTCTGGAGGGTCGTCTGATTGTTTACTAAAACCTGTTGCAATCTATCCAGACCCGGCAAGAATCAACGGCTTTTTGGTAATGACTGAAGTCTTGAATGCAGATGGTACGCCTCACGTTTCAAACGGTAGAGCTACGATTGAAGATGAAGACAATGATTTCTGGTTTGGTTTTGAGCAGGAGTATTTTATCATGGATACAAAAACTCAATTGCCATTAGGTTTCCCAATTGGAGGTTACCCTGCACCACAAGGAATGTACTATTGTTCAGTTGGTGGATTACACACACACGGAAGAAATTTAGTCGAAGAACATGCTGATTTATGTATTGATGCTGGCTTGAATTTTGAAGGAATAAATCAAGAAGTTGCATCTGGACAATGGGAGTTTCAATTGTTTGCAAAAGGTGCTAAACAAGCAGGTGATGAAATTTGGATTGCTCGTTATTTATTGGACCGTTTGACTGAAAAATATGGTTACTATATTGATTACCATCCAAAGCCATTAGGTAAAGACATGGACTGGAATGGTTCTGGAATGCATGCAAACTTCTCTAACACAATTCTAAGGACATGTGGAGACAAAGAAGTTTATGCTAAAATTTGTGAAGCATTTAGACCCGTTGTAAAAGAACATATTGAGGTTTACGGAGAATTTAACGACCAACGTTTAACTGGTTTACATGAAACTGCTGCTATTACAGATTTCTCTTGGGGAGTTTCAGATAGAGGAGCTTCAATTCGTATTCCAATTATTGCTGTAGAAAAAGGCTGGAAAGGCTGGTTAGAAGACAGAAGACCTGCTTCAAATGGAGATCCTTATAAAATTGCTGGACGTATCATTAAAACGGTAAAATCTGCTAAACTCTAGTGAACCCACCGTAATATTATTTTTAAAAACGTTTGTAATTTTTGCAAACGTTTTTTTTTTAGTTCATTTTTTTATTATATTTATAAAATATAACCAATTTACTAACTATCCTTCTTTTGAATTATAGTTATCAAAAAGTCCTCATTTCGTTATTTAAACTCAGTTCCTAGCTTGGCTGTGGACCATTCTAAACCTTTAAAATACCTTAACGAGAAGACTAACTATAATTTAGAAATCATGAAAAAACGAATTCGTCTGTACAATTTCCTTATTGACTCTGCAGTATTTTTTGTGGTCGTAATAATTTTTTCGATTTTATTAAAAGATTATGTGGCTCAAGAACATTTAAAATACATCATGATCCCAATGTACTATCTGTATTATTTTATTATGGAATGGACAACAGGGCAAACTATTGGAAAAATGATTACAAAATCAAAAGTAGTGACTAGTGAAACAGATGAAAAGCCTACACTGTCTAGCATCTTAATAAGAACCCTATGTCGCTTAATACCTGTTGATTTTTTCACCTATTTGTTTATACCAATGGGAATTCATGATCGGGTATCTAAAACAGAACTAAAACAATTTTAACCATAACTATTAAATTACATTAAGATGAAAAGAATGAAAAATGTTGTTGCAATCGGATTAATTGCACTTATGATGACAAGTTGTGCTACCGTTTTTGGCGGAAAAGTGACGGCACACCAAAAAACAAAGCCTGCTGCAGGTGAAGAGCAAAGAGAAATTAGAGTGGGTGCATTAATTGCCGATCTTTTACTTTTCTGGCCAGGTACAATCGTTGATTTTGCAACAGGTGCGATCTACAGACCAAAATAACTAAATTTACACGCTTGTTATAGACAAGTAGGCCTAGTGATTCTTGTACAGAACTACCTAATGCCTTGTAACATTTAACTAGATTATTCAAAAACGCTTACAGAAATGTAAGCGTTTTTTTTGGTCAATATTTTTTACCTACATTTAACATTACTTAAACCCCAAGAATGAACGAGCTCGTTTCTGTTGAATGGCTACATAAGAATCTCAATCTCCCTGATTTAGTTGTAATAGACGCAAGTCTAAAAACCACTGTTAATAGGAATGCTGCAAACACAAGTTTAGAAACGATTCCAGAATCACGGTATTTTGACCTAAAAAATAATTTTTCTAAAACGAACTGTTCACTTCCCAACACGCTTCCAAACCAAACACAGTTTGAGACTGAATGTCAGAAGTTGGGGATTCGTCAAAATTCAAAAATTGTGGTGTTTGATTCCTTTGGAATCTATTCGAGTCCTAGAGTGTGGTGGTTGTTTAAGGCAACGGGTCATCAAGATATTTCTGTATTAAATGGCGGCCTTCCCGCTTGGATTCAAAAAGGATTTCAAACAGAAATTAGAACATCTAAAAACTATAGACTAGGAGATTTTAAGGCGATGTTTCAAAATAAATACGTCAAAAACTATCAAGATATTATAGACAATCAAAACACAAAAATATTCACTATTGTGGATGCACGATCGGAGGGGCGATTTAACGGCAGCGCTCCAGAACCTCGAAAACATCTGAAAAGTGGACACATCCCAGAATCCATTAACCTCCCTTATGACGAAGTGCTAGTGGATGGGAAATTCAAATCAACTTCGGAACTAAAAAAAGTGTTTGACCAAAAATGTAATGATAAAAAAGAGTTGGTATTTAGTTGTGGGTCTGGACTTACTGCTTGTATTGTGATGCTTGCAAATGCGGTTGCTTTTAGCAAAAGTAGGGCTGTATATGACGGCTCATGGACTGAATGGGCCGAACGGCAAAATCTAAAAATTGACGTTTTGTAACAACTGTTTTTGGCTTTTTAAATTAAATTTCAACTAAATTAATAACTAAAAACATGGAATATAGTCGTTTTTATAATCTCTGAAAATAAATTAAAAACCATAAACCTTATCTTAAAAAGGCACTAATTATACTGTTAATTTTAAAAAAAATAGGCGTATTACAGGGGGTTTTAAAAAGTAAGGTTTTACCTTACTTTTAGTAATATACAATTGACTGCTTATTTTGTTTTGAGTGTTTAAATTGCAATTATAAGTTATGGCAATAGAATGTTTAATAATAGAAGATGATAAAAGCGTGGTTGAAATCATACAATCCGTGGGGAATGATTTTGACCAAACCTCTTTTAGTCACGTAGCTGAAGAACAAGAAACAGCCTTAAACATTATTTTAAAAATCAGACCCGAAATTATTTTTATAAATATTGAATCTGATAAAATTAATTTTTTGAAGTTTTTTTATGAACTATCTCAACACATAAAAGATACGCCCCAACTAATTGCTCTTTCTACATCCAAAGAAAATGCCTATGATGCTTTTAAATATAACTGTTCGCTTTTTGTCTTAAAACCATTTACCGAGTGTTCTATTAGAAAAAATATTTCTTCAATTCTTGAAAAGATTCCCACAAAAAAAGTGAAATCTCTTTGCTTAAAATCTAATAAAGATTTTCAATACTTATCCGTTGCTAACATCCTTTACCTAAAAGCCGATAACAATACAACCGACTTTTTTATGGATGATGGAAGAGTGATTAGCGCCTACAAAACACTAAAAGTTTTTGAGCAATCATTGCCCGAAAATTTTTACAGAATCCATAAAAGCTACATTATTAATATAGACAGTATTTGTAGAATTCATTTTGGAAAATCGACGTGCGTAATTAAAAACCAATATAAAATCCCCTTCACAAAAACTTATATAGACAACATTAATACGATAAACACAAAACTATCTGACAATGCCATGTTTACATAAAATAACTTCCCTACAAAAAATAAAGATTTCCCTAACAAACACAAGAAAAAAACTAAAACAACTATTAATAAGTATTTAACTGGTTGTATGTGTCTTTATATTTGTCTTAGGATAGCCCTAAATAGCCCCATTAATACGCGATTAATTGGACTCCATTTTTAAAAAATCGGCTGTATTTACAGCATAAAAAAAACTAACCCTTAAATCTTATACTATGAAAACTTTAAAAGTAATTTTCTCATTATTAACACTGACACTCATTTTATTTTCTTGTACTCCACAAGCCTTAGACGATGACCAAAACACAAATGCGGTTGAGGACATCCAAGCAACAGGTGATGAATGTACTTCAAATAATGGCAGCAAAGGGTGATCCCCTAGAACTTCATATATAAAAAACCTTAAATAGCTCTATTTAAGGTTTTTTTAGTAATTTGCATCAAAGCCCCATCTTTTGAACCTAAAACGCTTGCCATTATTTCTTGCTTTATGCATTGCCTATGGGTTGGCAACGCACTCTTGTGACAAGCATTCAAAGACACTAAAAACTCCTTTATATCCCTCAAAAAATGACAGTGTGACCGCTTGGATCCGCACATCCAAAAACACCTCCTTTACGCTAAAACAACGTAAACAATTTTTATTAAAAGCATACCTATTCGAAAAAAAAACTCAGATAGACACTTTGCAAGTTAGGACACTAAATACGATCGCCTATCAAAACTTAAAACTAGGAGACACGGCACTGTTTAAAAATCGAACCAACGAAGCATTAGAACTAGCCACTCAAATCAAGGACTCCTTTGCCATGGGAGACGCCCATTGGAATTACGCGAGTTACTATGCTGACAAACAAGTTTACGACAGTGCCTACCACCACTTTAATACCGCCAATGGTTTTTTTGAATTAAGTGGCTATACCTATGAATCCGCAAATATGCAGTATGGGATGGCATTTATCAAAGGACGATTCAAAGATTACTCTAGCAGCGAAATATTGACCTTTATGGCGATTAAAAAATTTAAAACAATAGAAGATTATAAGTCCTTATATTCTTGTTATGATCATTTAGGACAACTGCAAAACGACATCTACGAATACGACAAGGCTCTCTTCTATTATGATAAAGCTGCGGAATATTTAGAAGAATTTGACAATAATAAATCCGAAAGCCAAGCTAGCTTGAATAATATTGGTATTACACACCTTAAAAAAGGAGATTATCAAAGGGCATTACAACACTTCAATGCACTCCTAAAAAACGATCAAATAAAACATGAAAATAAAGATATATATTCTCGTGCTTTAGACAACAAAGCCTATTGCGAACTGTTGATGAAAGATACCCTCCATGTAGGAAAACAGCTAAAGGAAGCCTTACGCATTAGAGACAGTTTAAATAATAAGTCTGGAACTGTTATCAGTAAAATACATTTGGCACGCTATTACACTTACGCACAAGACACGCTCAAAGCCATTCGTGTTGCCAAACAGGCCAACCGCTTGGCAGATGCTATCAAAAACAGCCGAGACTACTTGGAGACCTTATCGATTTTAGCAACTATAGACATCCAAAATTCCGCAACGTATTTAAAAAGACATATTGAATACAGCGATAGCTTACAAATTATAGAGCGTAAAATTCAAAATAAATTTACCCGAATTGCATTTGAAACCGATGAATATATACAAGAAACCGAACGTCTCTCAGAACAAAAGAAGTTAATTTCATCCATTAGTATAGCAATTCTTTTAGTATTTGTTTTGCTGCTTTTTATTTGGCGTCAGAAGGTAAAAAACAGGGTATTATTGTTTGACAATGACCAACAAAAAGCAAATGAGAAAATCTACTTAATGACCTTAAAACAGCAAGAAAAATTAGAAAATGAAAAGATAAAAGAACGCAATCGTATTTCAGAAGAATTGCATGACGGTGTGTTGGGTAAATTATTTGGTACGCGTATGAACCTTGGATTTTTAGCTATTGATGGAGATAAAAAAACATTAAAACAACATCGGTTTTATTTAGATGAACTACAAACAATTGAAAAAGAAATACGCAACGTATCACATGAGTTAAGTGATAATATTGGTAGCTCACTAATTAATTTCTAAACATTGATTAAAGAGGTTTTAAAAACTAACAGTAAACTAGGCGGTTATAAATTTAAAATAGATGAGTCAATAGACTGGCAACAAATAAATCAAATCAATAAAGTGAACCTATACCGAATTATTCAAGAAGCCATTCAAAATATCACTAAACATGCTTCAGCAAAAAAAGTAAATCTTTTTTTTAATATAGAAGATGATAAGTTAATAGTCGAAATTAAAGATGACGGAGTTGGCTTTGACAATACACAGAAACGAAAAGGAATTGGCATGAAAAACATGACCTCTCGAGTAAAAAAAATAAAAGGTACGTTTAAAATTTTATCCAATTCCGACAACGGAACACATCTAATAATTAAAATCCCAATTAAAACACCAAAAAAATGATAGCTGAAAAATATTCTGTCCTCATAATTGATGACCACCCATTAATAGTAGAAGCTTACAAAAATGCTTTAAATTATTACAGCAAATACACTGAGAGTGTATTGTTTTCTATACAGACAGCACATAATAGCGACAAAGGACGCGGATTAATAAAAAGAGTTGCAAAATCAGGAGAACAAAATTACATCGTATTTTTAGACATAAAATTACCAAAATCTAGAGATGGTAAAATTCTCTCAGGAGAAGATTTAGGCCTGCTTATTAGAGACCTATTGCCAAATGCAAGAATCGTTGTTTCAACCACGTTTAATAACAACTTCAAGGTTCATAGTATTCTTAAAAACATCAACCCAGAAGGGTTTTTAATAAAAAACGATATTACACCTCTTGAACTTTTAGAAACCATCCGTATTATTATAGAGGACCCTCCTTACTATAGTAAAACGGTGATAAAATTGCTTCGAGATCAAGTTATAAATGATTTTAAACTGGACGAGTATGACCGTAAAATATTATATGAATTATCAATCGGAACTCGAATGAAAGACCTGCCGAATTTATTACCGCTTTCAATCGCAGGCATAGAAAAAAGAAAACGGAATCTGAAGCGAATGTTTAATGTAAAAAAACTAGATGATAGACAACTAATGATATCCGCTAAAGAAAAAGGATTTTTATAAGAGTAGAATTATTTTCTTCCATAAAGCCACCAATTCATATCGCGAGTAATTTTATAGCCTAATTTTTCATAAAGTGGAATCGCTGTATTCCCTTTGTCTGTATGTAAAACAGGGAGCTTACTCTGTTTTAAGATTTCTTGAGTGGTGTGAGAAACAAGCTGTATGGCCAATCCTCTTCTAGTATAATCAGGGTGTGTGACGACAGCACTAACCTCAATAAAATCATCTGTCTGCATACGTTGACCACATATTGAAACTAATTTTTGATCCTTAAAAATTCCAAAAAAATTACCCATATTAAAAGATCTTTTTTGGTAATATCCAGGCATTACTAACCATATTAATTCATAAATCTCATCAATATAATTTTCTGTTAAAGGAACGATGTTTTCAGATATTTCAATATCAACTAGAGTTTCTAAAACCATCTGACATCCCTCGATTTTCTTTTCTAAAAATACGGTAGCAGCATCAATTAGTGGAGTTTCGTGTTCTGAAACCAAAAAAAAGTTTTTAGATACTTTCGAATATTCATTTAAGGCTTTCGCGGTTTTAGTAACGTCCGTAAAGGCACCAAAAGTACATATCTCTGGATGGTAAAATTGAACTCCATCATAATCTATAAGAAACTTATTATGGGTCTCATTAAGAGAGAACCACACCGGGTTTTTTAATTTTTTTTCTAAAGAAGTCATTTCTAATTATATTCCAAACGAAAATTGATAGTTTACAAATATATACCTTTTTAAAAACAACTGATGTTAACAGGAAAAATGGTTTCTTATAATTATCTTGAAGCAATAAAATTGATAAAAACAGAAAAATAATTTAACTCATTTATTTTCAAGCTGTATAAGACATATCAATTTGCAAAATAAAAGTCCAAAAAATGATTGTACCTTTGGGAGCTTATATAATTAACCAAATTACAAGCGGCTACGCATGGCAAAACTTCCAAAACAATACCAGTTTTTAGACTTATCAGACTACGGACGTACCGCAGGCAATTGGATTGCAAACCAACTTAAAAACACGCGGGCAACCCCTATTCATATCACTAGTTTATTTATTGTATCCGGGTGCATTGCTATTTGGTGTATGCTTAATGGCCACTATAAAACTGCTGCCTTTTTTATCATCTTAAAATCTATTTTAGACGCCGCCGACGGAGAGCTGTCTCGCCTAAAAAATACCCCTTCTTATACTGGACGCTACTACGATTCTATAGCAGATTTCGTTCTTAACTTTTGTTTTTTACTTGCCTTTTGGCACATCTCAGAAGGCTCTATAGTATATATGTTAATTGCATTTTTTGGCATTCAATTACAAGGTACGGTATACAACTACTATTATGTGATATTAAGAAACGCTGTAGAAGGCGATTCTACAAGCCGAATTTTTGAAGATGCCGCACCAACAGCACTTAAAGGAGAAAGCCAACGCACCGTTAATGTCTTTTATAAAATCTATGATGTTTTGTACATTACCTTTGACAAAATCATGTACTATATGGATAAAAACGCTAGTGATAGCCCTCCTTTTCCAAAATGGTTTATGACCCTCGTTTCTATGTACGGACTCGGATTCCAACTCTTGTTTATGGCAGCCATGCTTACCTTAAAACTAGAAGTCTATGTGATTCCATTTTTTATTAGCTACTCAGCCTTAATACTCGTATTTGTGGGCATTCGAAAATTAGTACTAAAGCCTTTATAGATTCGGAGCAATTTTAGCGACTGCCGCAATTGTTTCGTCCAAATCTTCATAAGTCAAAGCATCCGTAATAAACCAAGTTTCAAAAGCACTCGGTGCAATATAGATTCCTGCGTTCAGTAACCCATGGAAAAACGTTTTAAAACGCTCATTATTTCCTTCTGCAGCCGTCTCAAAATCAACCACTGGAGTTGGAGAAAAATGAACCGATATCATAGAACCTACTCTGTTAATAGTATGAATGACCTTATGTAAAGTTAAAGCCTCTGCAATTCCTTTATGTAAATATTCCGTCTTCTGAGCCAAACGTTCAAATACTTCAGAATCAGATTCTAAAGCTTGAAGCATCGCATAACCAGCCGCCATAGCTAACGGGTTTCCACTTAAAGTTCCTGCTTGATAAACAGGCCCTAAAGGTGCTAAATGACTCATGATTTCATGACGTGCTGCAAAAGCACCAACAGGCAATCCTCCCCCAATCACTTTTCCAAAACAGACAATATCTGCGTTCACACCATACAGCTCTTGAACGCCTCCACGTGCCAAACGAAAGCCTGTCATGACCTCATCAAAAATTAAAACAGCACCATGCGAGTCACATAATGCACGAAGCCCTTCCAGAAATCCTACATCTGGAGTAATACACCCCATATTGCCCGCAACTGGTTCCACAATAATACATGCAATTTCAGATGGGTTGGCCTCAAAAATAGCGGCAACAGCTTCTAAATTATTGTAAGTTGCTAAAAGGGTGTCTTTAGCGGTTCCTTCGGTTACACCAGGACTGTTTGGGCTTCCAAAAGTAACTGCACCACTCCCCGCTTGAATCAAAAAAGAATCTGAATGACCGTGGTAACATCCTGCAAATTTGATTATTTTTTCCTTTCCTGAGAAACCTCGTGCCAAACGAACAGCACTCATACACGCCTCAGTTCCTGAATTTACAAATCTAATTTGATCTATATTTGGAACCATCGAAACCGCCAATTCAGCAATTTTAGTTTCTATTTCTGTAGGCATTCCAAATGAGGTTCCTAATTTTGCTTTACTGACTACGGCATCTATTACTGGTGGAAAAGCATGGCCCAAAACCATGGGACCCCACGAATTGATATAATCAATCAATCGGTTGCCATCGGCGTCATACAAATAGGCACCTTTCGCTTTGTTTACAAAAATAGGCGTCCCGCCGACAGCTTTAAAAGCTCGAACTGGGGAATTAACGCCTCCTGGAATTACATCCGAAGCGGCTTTGAACAATTGACTACTGCGTTGGTATTTCATGAAATTAGTTTGAAGAAATGATAAGTTTTTGCCCAATCGTTAAATCTGTTGAATTGAGTTTGTTTTGTTGTTTGATAGCATCAACAGTGGTATTGTATAATTTTGAGATAGAATATAAAGTATCTCCTTTTCTTACGGTATGACGATGTTTAATTGCCTTTGAAATCGACTCTTTTTTGGAACGTGACTGTTTTGACTTCGTATCAAATTTATAAAGCTCATAACGCTCTATTAAAATGATGAGTTTTTGAGGGTACTTTGGATCAGTTGCATAACCCGCTTTACGAAGCCCTCTAGCCCATCCTTTGTAATCATCTTTTCTTAATTTAAATAACGCAGCATAGCGTTTTCGATAGGCTAAAAATTCCGAATGATCTCTAAAAGATTGATTCGGATCCTTGTATTTTCTAAAACATTCTTGATCTTTATCATCATCGTGGTAAATACGGGCACCCTTCCAATCGTGACATTTGATACCAAAGTGGTTATTTGCTACACGTGCCAAACGTCCTTTTCCAGACCCCGATTCTAAAATCCCTTGTGCGAGTGTAATACTTGCTGGAATATCAAATAGTTGCATTTCATTGATCGCAGTTTGCTTGAAATAAGCAATATATTCTAATGCATTATTGAAGTTAGGGGTGTTTTTTGAAGGCTTGACTACCACCACTTTGGATGGTTTTGGGAGATCTTTTACCTTTCGGCGCGACCCACAACTAGTGAGTAAAAATCCTAAAAAAATAAAAATTATAATTCGATTCATATCTATAGTATTACTTCTAATTGTTTTTGTTTCAATCTTAAATTCATGCCTTCAATTCCTTGTAATCCCCCCGTATGAATCGCCAAAACTTTGGCATCTTTTGGGATTTTACCTGTTTGAATTGCATCAAAAATACCGTACATCATCTTAGCGGTATAAACAGGGTCTAAAGGAATCTTGTAAGTAGTTTTAAAGTGGTTCATAAATGTTATTAATTTAGAATCTACTTTTGCATAGCCCCCAAAATGATAGGCTTCCCACAATTCCCAATTCGACTGTGAAGCAAATTTACAAATATCTTCGTTTAAAAAACCGCCTTTAAGAGCCGGAAATCCAATAATTTTTTGAGTAGGTAAACTCGAATTTATAAGCCCAGCAATGGTACCACCTGTACCTACAGCACAACATATAACGTCAAAGTTTTTATCCTCTTCCGTAAGAATTTCTTGACATCCTTGGATCGCTAGTGCATTGGTACCCCCCTCCGGGATGGTGTAAAAATTATCATAGTTTTCTAAAAGTGTCTTTAAATACGTTGGATCTGTTTTCTGTTTATAATCCGATCGCGACACAAATTGTAAATGCATGCCACAAGATTTCGCATATTTTAAAGTAGAATTAAATTCAATTTTTGAAGCTAATTCTTCACCTCTAATAACCCCTACTGTAGGAATACCCAGAGCCTTCCCTGCCGCTGCTGTGGCTGCAATATGATTTGAGAATGCACCTCCAAAAGTGAGAATACCTTTATAATTTTCGGATTGTGCTTTTTGTAAATTATACTTAAGCTTTCTATATTTATTTCCAGAGACTGTAGGATGAATCAAATAATCTGGCTTCAATGAAACCTGAGCATTTAAACGGATATTTTCTAACGTTTTTATAGAGAGCATTATTATAAAGACTTAAACGTAAAAATACTAAATTACTTTGATGATCGTATATATTACAAAACCAATAAAGCAAAAATACATAAAGATTTGTGTATTTAAAATTTAGATTATATTTGTTAAATATGAAAAAACACATCCCCATAGAGGATGGCGATTACTACCTCACGCCAGAAGGATACCGTTGTTTTACGACTCAATATCACCTCAAACGCGGCTATTGTTGTGAGAGTGGATGCAAGCATTGTCCGTACGGCTATAATACCCGAACTAATACACAAAATCTAAAAAAATGAACGCGATAGAACTTACATTTAAAGAGGAGATTTTAGAAGGAATTCCAGCAATACTCCCCCAAAAAATGGCATATGACCCTAGTTATAATCATGCTCCAAAACGAAAATCAATTTTAAGTACGGAAGAAACTAAATTAGCCTTAAAAAATGCATTGCGTTATTTTGACAAAAAACACCATAACGTTCTTATTGAAGAATTTAAAAACGAATTGGATACTTATGGGCGTATTTATATGTATCGCTTCCGCCCTATCCATAAAATAGTAGCACGTCCCATTGAAGACTACCCTGCCAACAGCACACAGGCTGCTGCCATCATGTTAATGATTCAAAATAATTTGGATGATGCCATTGCACAACACCCCCACGAATTAATCACTTATGGAGGTAATGGCAGCGTATTTTCAAATTGGGCGCAATACCGATTGACGATGCAATATTTGGCACAAATGAACGACAACCAGACATTGGTTATGTATTCTGGGCATCCGATGGGATTATTCCCGTCTCACTCAGAAGCACCAAGAGTGGTAGTTACCAACGGCATGATGATTCCTAACTATTCAAAACCCGATGATTGGGAGAAATTTAACGCCTTAGGCGTGTCTCAGTACGGTCAAATGACTGCTGGGAGTTATATGTATATTGGACCTCAAGGAATTGTTCATGGTACTACAATAACGGTACTAAACGCTTTTAGAAAAATAAAAAAATCTCCATTAGGAAATATATTTTTGACAGCAGGCTTAGGAGGGATGAGTGGTGCACAACCAAAAGCTGGAAACATTGCAGGCTGTATTACCGTATGTGCTGAAGTGAATGAAAAGGCAATTTATACACGTCATTCACAAGGCTGGGTCGATGAAGTTTTTACAGATTTAGAAGCCCTTGTACTACGTGTTCGCAAAGCTAAAAACAATAAAGAAATTGTTTCGCTAGCTTATTTAGGAAATGTAATTGATGTATGGGAAGCGTTTTACACTTCTGATATTCATGTAGATTTAGGAAGCGATCAAACATCATTACACAATCCCTGGGCTGGAGGATATTATCCCGCAGGTATCAGTTATGAGGAAGCCAATACCCTAATGGGATCGAACCCTATACTCTTTAAAGAAAAAGTTAAAGCCTCTTTAAGACGTCATGCAGCCATTGTTCAAAAACACACCGATAAGGGTACCTATTTCTTTGATTATGGAAATGCTTTTTTATTAGAAGCTTCGAGGGCAGGCGCAGATATTATGGCACAAAATGGGATTGATTTTAAGTATCCGAGTTATGTTCAAGATATTATGGGGCCGATGTGTTTTGATTACGGATTTGGACCTTTTCGTTGGGTATGCGCTTCCGGTACTGCTGAGGATCTCGCAAAAACAGATGCCATCGCATGCAAGGTTTTAGAAGAATTAAAAAAGGAAGCTCCACAAGAGATTCAGCAGCAAATGACAGATAACATCCAGTGGATAAAAGGAGCTCAAGACCATAAACTAGTTGTAGGATCACAAGCACGTATTTTATATGCTGATGCGGAAGGGCGCATGAAAATTGCAGAAGCCTTTAATACAGCCATTGCTAATAAAGAAATTGGCACAATCATATTAGGACGTGATCATCATGATGTTTCAGGAACAGACTCTCCTTACAGAGAAACGAGCAATATTTATGATGGGTCTCAGTTTACAGCAGATATGGCCATTCAAAATGTGATTGGCGATAGTTTTCGTGGTGCCACTTGGGTAAGCATCCATAATGGCGGTGGTGTTGGCTGGGGTGAAGTAATCAATGGCGGTTTTGGTATGGTTCTTGATGGTAGTGAAGATGCAGACAGACGACTAAAATCAATGTTGTTTTGGGATGTCAATAATGGCATCGCTCGGCGTAACTGGGCGCGTAATGAAGGAGCCATATTTGCAATTAAACGTGCGATGGAAACTGAACCGCTTCTGAAAATAACTATCCCAAATAGTGTAGATGATACACTTTTGAAAAAAATATAAATACAATTAAAAAATAACCAATAAACATAAATCCATGAAAACTAAACTACTCTCTTTTGTAATTGCTTTACTTTTTTTAACGTCTTGTCAATCGGTGCGTGTTGTTGCAGATTATGATAAAGCTGCTTCCTTTGAAAACTACAAAACCTTTGGATTTCACAAAGAGGGTGTAGATCGTGCTGAAATTAGCGATTTAGATAAACGCAGGATTTTAGGTGCTATTGAAACGGCACTCCTTGAAAAAGGCTTCACAAAATCAGATACACCTGACTTGTTAGTTAACTTTTTCACGAAAGAAAAACAACAAATTAATATCTACAATAACAACTTCAATTCTTTTGGGTATGGATGGGGTTGGGCTCGAGGTCCTTTTTTAGGAACTCGTTATAATGTTTCCAATTCGACTGAAGGAACCCTATATATTGACTTGGTGGACACAAAACGAAAAGAACTCATATGGCAAGGAATTGGTCGTGGAAACCTAACCACAAGCGTAAAGCATAAGGAAGAACGCATCAATAATTTTGTGAATTCAATTTTGTGTAGCTATCCTCCAGAAATAGAGCTTTAAGATTTCACATCTAAAGCGTCTCTCAAAGAGTTGCCGATCAACATAAATGCCATCACCAAACTCATAATACACAATCCAGGGATGAGTGCTAAATAGGGTTTTCCTAAAATGATGTAATTGTAATGATCTTTTATCATCGCGCCCCAACTAGACATTGGAGGTTGTGCCCCAATACCTAAAAAGCTAAGTCCACTTTCAATGAGAATAGCAGCGGCAAAATTAGCTGCAGAAATCACAATAACAGGGGCTAATATATTGGGTAGAATATGTTTCAATATAATCCTGAAATCAGTGAAACCTAATGCACGAGCAGCTGTAACGTATTGCATTTCTTTCACACTCATCACCTGACCTCTTACAATTCTAGCCACTTCCACCCACATGGTAAGACCTACCGCAATAAATACTTGCCAAAACCCTTTTCCCAACGCCAGTGTAATTGCAATGACCAGGAGCAATGTAGGGATTGACCACGTCACATTAATAACCCACATGATTAACTTATCCCATTTACCCCCAAAATAACCAGCGATGCTCCCGAGTAAAATTCCAATTAGAAGCGAAATAAAAACCGCTACAAAACCAATGGAAAATGAAATTCTGGCTCCAACTAAAATTCGACTTAGAAGATCACGCCCATACTTATCGGTACCAAAATAAAATGTTTTTTGGGTGACAAAGGGATGTAATGAAGCTTCAGTATCTAAAGGTATATCAATCGTTTTTTCTAACCCTTCCAGCCCTTCTGAAGCGTATTCAACATATTTTATTTGATGGGATTCAGCCGTATGCGTTGAAATAGGAATTTGTGAGGGAGGATTTTTAACTCCAAAAAAAACACGATTAAAAAAGCTCTGATCATTGGTTAATGTATTTGGAACTACAAGCATTTCAACAGTAAAACCAGGTTGTTTTGAGTGTATTGACAAATGCATTTGATTGGCAAACTGAGAATCATCAGGTGCTAATACGTACGCAAAAACGGAAATGAATGCCAAAAACACTATAAACCAAAAACTAAGGACACCCCAAAAACTTTTTTTAAATTTCTGGAGGGCTAACGTCGTTAATCCTTGTTTTTGCATGCTTATTTAATCTTTTGCCTGCGCTAATTTATTGATTTTGTAAGAGTTTTTCAAATCACTTAGCACATTAATCGCCTCTTCCATATAGATATCTTTGCTCAGATTTTCATGCCAACGCTCGCGATTAATCTTAAAAACGGAATCTTGCTCCATTAAAGGGCGCTCATAGGGTAACGATTCATATGTTAAATCTGACTGGTATTCAGATAAAACGTCAAAGCGTTTTGCGTCAGTTTCATTTGATTCTAAATCTAGTACATATTTTGAAAAATTCAGTGGATATACAGAGCGATCTCTCATCGTTTTAACCCAACGAGCATTGTCATCAATAAGCTTAATTTCGGCACTTGAATTCATGCGCACTTTACTATTTTTAATGGTCGTTTCATAATCAAAAGAACTTTCCCAAATATTGTAATTTGCAGGTGCAATTTCATCCCATTCAAGTGGGTTTTCTTGATCTTTCTCACCGATGTCTATATAACTAAATCGGTCTGGAACGACTACATCACTTTTAACCCCTTCAAGTTGAGTTGACCCACCATTGATACGGTAATATTTTTGAGTTGTAAATTTGAAAGCCCCCATATCACCATTGGTGTTACTTCGAATCATACGGTTCAAATCAACAATATTTTGTACCGTTCCTTTTCCGTAGGTTTGTTTGCTCCCTATCACAATGGCACGTTTGTAGTCTTGCATGGCAGCAGCTAAAATTTCAGAAGCGGAAGCGGATAATTCATTAACCAAAATAACAAGTGGTCCATCCCATTCAATGGATCGGTCTGTATCTTTTAGAACTTCTTTGTCTTCTCCAGTAGAACGCACTTGAACGATAGGTCCTTGTTCTATAAATAGACCTCCCATATCAACCACCGTTTTAAGTGAACCTCCTCCATTACCTCTTAAATCCAAAACCAATCCTTGCATGCCTTCAGATTTCAATCGTTCAATTTCTTTTTTGACGTCAGTTGCTGCATTTCTGCTATTAACATCTTCAAAATCGATGTAAAATTTAGGTAAATTTATAACCCCAAAAGTAGTGCCGCCTTTTTCAACAATGGTTGATTTTGCATAGGTTTCTTCAAGCTCAATCTCATCCCTGGGAATGCTTAAATCTTCAATTTTACCATCTACTTTTTTAAGCGTTAAAATTACATTTGTCCCTTCAGGCCCTTTAATGAGCTTGACAGCATCATCCAATCGCATTCCAACAACATTCACGGCTTCTACTTCATCTTCTTGACGAACTTTTAAAATAATATCTCCAACTTCTAACTTATTTTGACGCCATGCAGAACCACCAGAAATAAGCTCTGTGATACTAATTTCATCCATACGTTTTTGGAGGCGTGCACCGATTCCTTCGTATTTTCCAGACATTTGAGCGTCGAAACGATCTTTATCTTGAGGTGCAAAATAGAATGTATGGGGGTCAAATTCCTCAGCAATTGCATTGATGTACATCGACAACCAATCTTCTCGTCTTAGATCATCTATGTAACTGGCGCTTTCATTTAAGGATTTCAAAGTTGCTTCTCTTGCTTCAGCTTCTAAATCTGTATTTGATTTTTTTATTTCTTTTTCTTCAGACACCAAGTCATGGTAATTTGAAAGTGTCGAAAATTTAAGTTGTTTTCGCCAGCTGTCCTTCATTTCAGATTTTGAAGATGCATAGGATTTATTTTCGTAATCGGTGCTAAAGGTTTCCTCTAAATTATAATCAAAAGGCACTTCTAATACCTGTTTATAAACTTTTCTAGAATCCTCAATTCTGGTCAATAAACGTTTGTAAACCAAATTAAAAAAACCAACATCATGTTTTAAAATCTGGTCATCTAAATCTGTTTTATAAGCTTCAAATTCTTTAATGTCGGATTGATAAAAATAATTTTTAAAAGGATCCACTTGATTTAAAAAACTCTCATAAACTCCTTCAGAAAACGTGTCATTTATATCTTTGGGTTCAAAGTGCCCTTCTTCTAGTAAGTAAGTGACCAATTGCATTAAAAGCTTATCCTTGTCTGGATTATCAAAAGACTTTGATGTAAAACTGCAAGACGCAAAAGCGATAAGAATAGAGACTAAAAAAATGTTGATATTTTGCTTCATATGAATAAACGGTTTATGGGGTAATAAATAATATTCTAAAATATAAGAAAAAATTATGCCAACCTTGATGAACGGTAATAATTTTTTGTTAAAGCGACTGAAATCATCAAATAAGCAACAAATTACTTACTTTTGTAGGAACTTAAACGCAATATAAATGACAAAAAGACCTTTGATTTTGGTCACCAATGATGATGGCATCACTGCACCGGGAATTCGTACTTTGATAAAAGTCATGAACACTATTGGAGAAGTCATCGTTGTTGCACCTGACAGTCCACAAAGTGCCATGGGACATGCCATTACCATTAACGACACCTTGTATTGTAAAAGAGAACGTATAGATAAGGGACCACAAAAAGAATACAGTACATCAGGGACACCCGCGGATTGTGTGAAGTTAGCCGTACACGAGCTTTTAGATCGTAAACCCGATTTGTGTGTTTCAGGAGTGAATCATGGATCAAACTCTTCTGTAAATGTAATTTATTCAGGAACTATGAGTGCCGCAATTGAAGCAGGTATGGAAGGAATTCCTGCCATTGGATTTTCACTTTTAGACTATAAATGGGAAGCTGATTTTAGTCAAATAGAATCGTTTATAAAAACGGTGACTTTACAGGTTTTAAACCAGGGACTACAAAAAGGAATTATTCTAAATGTAAATTTCCCTAAACTATTAGAGACAGAGATAAAAGGCATCCGTGTATGCCGACAAGCCAACGCGAATTGGATTGAAAAATTTGATAAACGTCAAACTCCTTTAGGTCGCGATTATTATTGGTTGACTGGAGAGTTTAACAATTTAGACAAAGGGGAAGATACCGACGAATGGGCATTAGAAAACGGTTTTGTTTCGGTGGTTCCTGTGCACTATGATTTGACTGCACATCACTACATTCAAGAATTAAATAAATGGGATTTCAATGAATAAGAAAAAACTTTTTCAAGGCCTTGTAGTTGGTCTGTTGGCAAATACAATAGGGTTGGTAACTACAGCCCTTGTTTTGGGTAAATTATCGGGGCGATCAGATGGTATTCTTACTGTATTAGAAACAGCTCATTCTGAAAATTTCTTAGGAAAACTTATCAGTTTAGGAGCCATTTTAAACTTACTTAGTTTCTTTTATTTTATAAGAAAAAGACAAGATGCTCGTGCAGGTGGGGTGTTGTTAGCTACAATTTTGATTGCACTCGGAACCTTTTTAATTAGATCATAAATGAAGTATTACATTATTGCAGGAGAAGCCTCAGGAGATTTGCATGCTGCAAACCTAATGAAAGCCCTTAAAAAAACAGATGCAAACGCAGAATTCAGGTTTTGGGGTGGTGACTTGATGCAAAATGTTGGAGGTACATTAGTAAAGCACTACAAAGAATTGGCATTTATGGGCTTCTTTGAAGTTGTAATGAACCTAAGAACCATCACCAAAAATTTATCCTTATGCAAAAAAGACATTGAAGCATACCAACCGGATTGTCTGATTTTTATAGATTATCCCGGATTTAATATGCGTATTGCAAAATGGGCAAAAATTGAAGGCTTTAAAACCCATTATTATATTTCTCCTCAAATTTGGGCTTGGAAAGAAAATCGGATCACTGCAATCAAACGCGATGTTGATAAGATGTATGTCATTCTTCCTTTTGAAAAAGAGTTTTACGAAGACAAACATGGCATGCCAGTTACGTTTGTAGGACACCCACTTATCGATGCCATTGCCGATAGAATCCCAGTTGATGAAACTGCCTTTCGTCAAACACATAAACTCAACGAAAAACCCATTATTGCACTGCTTCCTGGAAGTCGAAAACAAGAAATTAACAAGATGCTTAGGGGGATGTTAAGTGTTGTAAAAACCTTTAGCGACTATCAATTTGTAATTGCTGGTGCTCCGAGTCAAGACCCTGAATTTTACAGTTCGTTTATTGCAGGTGAAAACGTATATTTTGTTGAAAACTGCACTTACGATTTACTAAGTGTCTCTCATGCTGCTTTGGTTACATCAGGAACTGCAACTTTAGAAACTGCCTTGCTTAAAGTCCCTGAAGTGGTGTGCTATAAGTCGAGTTGGATTTCATATCAAATTGGAAGACAATTGGTGAAACTGAAATTTATTTCCTTGGTAAATTTAATTTTAAACAAAGAGGTGGTAACTGAATTAATTCAAGGCGATTTTAACTCAAAACGCATTACAAAAGAGCTTTCTTCTATTTTGGAAGGCCCTGTACGTGAGGCTCAATTTGAGGCTTATCATGAACTTGAAACAAAGCTCGGAGGCTCAGGTGCCAGTCAAAATGTTGCAGAATTAATTTATAATTCATTAGATTAGAGGCACAAAACAAGCCCTAACTTAAACATGCTTCGAACCCGTTTTTTATGGTTCGGCTTTTTTTCCTACAATGAAAGCCTTTAATTACCCCATACTAAAACTCACTATTTTTCTCGCGATTGGTATTCTAGTCAGCGATAATGTGTTTATTTCTGTGTGGAATATTTTAGGAGGAATTGGATTCTTAACCTTTATATTAATTCGAACGCATTTTTATTGTAAAAAGAACAAAAAAACGCTGTATTGGCCATCATTGCTAGTACTTTTAATAATGATGTTAATCGGGGTTTTCATCTCTAAAACAAATGCTCCTTCTTTTTCTAAATCTCATTATTCTCACTTTAAAACAAGTGCCGACAAGCAATTACACCAACTTGAATTTGTTGTCAAAAAAAAATTAAAATCGACGACTTATAACCACCGCTATTATGTAGAACTTATAAAAATTGACTCCACTTTGGTATCAGGTACACTTTTGATAAATTTGAGCAGGGAATCAATGACCACAAACTTTAAGGTCAATTCTAAAGTCTTAACCTCAGCAGCGCTTCAGGGTGTTAAACCGCCTCAAAACCCCTATCAATTTAATTATAAAACTTACCTAAAACGACAGGGAGTATTTTACCAAGTATTTCTGAAAAATCAACCAGTTTTAGTACTTCCTCAATCTCCAAAAACAATTACAGACTATGCCGAAACAATTCGTGAGGCGTTGAACAAACGCCTTCAAAAACTCTCTTTCAAACCCATTGAACGGGCCTTTATCAATGCCTTACTTTTGGGGCAACGCCAAGATATTTCTGCTGATGTGTATGAAGCTTATAAAAAAGCGGGGGCAATTCATATTCTTGCCATTTCAGGACTTCATATAGGAATTTTATTGTTAATTCTTCAATTTGTCCTGAGACCTCTATTATATTTTGGATATGGAAAATTTGTTCGCTTACTCATTATTCTTTGTGTGTTATGGGGCTTTGCTGTCATTGCAGGCTTATCTCCTTCAGTGGTCAGAGCAGTGACAATGTTTAGTTTGTTTGCAATCGTCAAGGGATTAAAACGTTCTTCAAATTCATTAAATACTTTAGCAATTTCAGCGTTTATTCTACTGTTGGTTCGTCCTAAATTTTGTTTTGATGTGGGGTTTCAACTCAGTTACGCAGCCGTCGCCTCCATTATCATCGTGAAGCCTGTTTTAGATTCGTGGGGGAGTTTTAAAAACCGGATTTTAAATTGGTTTCTTGATTTACTCAAAGTATCCATCGCTGCTCAAATAGGCGTTTTGCCGTTGAGTCTGTTTTATTTCCATCAATTTCCGGGCTTATTTTTTGTAACCAATATGGTCGTGATTCCATGTCTGATGGTAATCCTTGGTTTTGGAATTATGACGTTAATTTTAATTGGAATATTCCACCCACCAGATATTTTAGTCTATTCCTTAGGTTGGGTCATTCAGTTCATGAATCGATTTGTAGAATGGATTGCCACCAAAGAAACGTTTCTGTTTGATCAGATTTCATTTAATTTAGCCGCACTTATAATTAGTTACCTCATCTTGTTTTCTCTCAGCATTTTTTATCATAAAAAAACGTTTAAAAACTTCATGATTTTGGGAATCTGCATCCTCAGCTTTCAAGTCTTTGTGCAACAGATTCCCGCGCTAGCTTCAAAGAATTCATTTGTCATTTTTCATAAAACGAGACACAGTGTTTTGGGTTTCCAGTCCAATCAGCACCTTGAAGTTCACTCTGATTTGGACAGCATATACAATCTACGAATGTTGAAGGATTATAAAATTGGTGCTGCCATTAAAACCCAATCGACTGACAGCATCCATCGCCTTTATAAAATTGACAATACGTTACTTTTGGTGGTGGATAGTCTTGGAATTTATAATGTTAAAAGTATAAAGCCGCAGTGGGTATTGTTATCACATTCTCCAAAAATCAACTTAAACCGTTTGATTGATAGTTTACATCCTGAATTAATTATTTGGGATGGGAGTAATTACAGAACGTATCAAGAACGCTGGAAGAAAACATGTGAAGCAAAAAAAATGAGGTTCCACCAAACAAGTGAAAAGGGGGCTTTTTTGGTTCGCTATTAACTAAGGCATAAAAGAAGGCACAAATGATTTGTAATAGCCATTAAACGCCTCTTGAGTGTTCATTTCTTTATAGGTGTCGTCTTTAAATAACTTCAAGTACAATTCCATTTGTTGCGCAGTTTGATACCCCGGTATTGGAGCGAGTAACTCTGAATCTAATCCTAAAAATACCATCGTTGGATAGGCGGTTACCCCTAAAAAACGTGAAAACTGGTGAGGGCTGTTTCGACGTTTGGCTTTTTCGGGATTGTAATTTGGATTTGTGAATTTTTGATCTTTAAAATTAACAATTTCATTTCCTTCTGCATTGAATTTTACAGCGTAATAATGTTCATTGACAAAAGCAATTAGATCTTTGTTGGTGAACGTATTTCTGTCTAGCATTTTACAAGGACCACACCAAGAAGTGTACATATCTATAAGTATTTTTTTAGGTGCTTTTTGTTGCAATGAAAGCGCTTCGTCCATGCTTACCCAATTAATACTTTGTGCAAAAAGTGTTGTAGTTCCCAGTAAGAGAACTACAACTATAAATACTTTTTTCATGTGTTTATTTTTATTATTTTTTAATGGTCACATGTGTTCGCTATTAATCATTCCCTTAAATGATAACATTTTAACATGCTCGGTTCATGTGTTTATTTTTAATGTTTTTAAACGTAACAAATATAATACCAAAATTAGCGAACACCATGCATTAATTTCTTAATTACAGGATAGAGTAACGCTGAGATGACTCCGAGTCCAACCGCAACTGCAGTTAAAATCCAAAAGAAATAACTCAATCCTTCTGATTGTGCAATTCCTTCGGAAGCTTCTCCAAATACACCGGCTAACTTCATACCAATAGCAACGGCTAAATACCAGATTCCAAACATCATGGCAATCATACGGCCTGGTACTAATTTACTCACATAAGATAAGGCAACTGGAGAAATACACAGTTCGCCCATGGTGTGAAAGAAGTAAACTAATATCAACCAAATCATACTCACGGAAGCTGTTTTAGCGCCCGGCTCAATAGAGGATGCGCCGATAGCCACACACGCCATTCCAATTCCTAATAATACCATTCCAATGGCATATTTCATGTTAGCATTAGGATTGTATTTACTTTCCCACCACCTTGAAAATAAGGGTGCAAATGCAATAATAAACAAGGAGTTTAAAACACCAAACCAAGACGCCGGTACTTCGGCAATTTGTTTTCCGAACTCAACGGATAACATCCAAAGGGCGATGGCCCAAATAATGACAAAACTAATTGCTAAAAAGATATTTGAAAGTGCATATTTTGAAAATGTTTTTTTGAATAATAACCATAAAACCCAAGTAATAATTCCCAAAGGAACAACTGTCATAAGAGTGTTGACAATTTTAAAAATAAAGGCTGAATTTCCTTCTAAAACCCGTTGGGTATAATCCCGTGCAAAAATGGTTAAGGAACTTGGTGATTGTTCAAAAATAGCCCAGAAGAAAATAGTTATAAACGCAAAAAACATCACGGCTAACATTCGGTCTCGAGTGACTCTGTCATACTTAGGAATCCGAATCACTAACAGTACCACAAACAATCCTAAAGCGGATAGAATTGCGATGTTAGAACCTTCCAGTCCAAACATACTAAAATCAAATAAATTATAAGCGCCTTCTGATATTTTAGAAATGGGATCATTAAAAATCCATGAGATTCCCAAAAGTCCAGCGACGGCTATCAACACCAATTGAAGCTGTGTAAACGGATTTAATTTGGGCTCGTCTGCACTGAGTTCAACAACTTCTGTATCTGCCTTCACAGGCTTGGTTCCGATGTCTCCAAAAATATTTTGAGCAAACCAAAATTGAAGCAGTCCAAACAACATAAAAATACCTGCCAATCCAAAGCCCCAACGCCATCCGACTTGTTCTCCAAGGTATCCACACAGCAGAATTCCTAAAAAGGCTCCTGCATTTACACCCATATAAAAAATAGTGTAAGCACCATCTTTTTTTTCATCTTTTCCTTTGTACATTTCAGAGATGATTGAGGTCATATTTGGTTTAAAAAATCCACTTCCAAAGACTAATAAGGTCAATCCTAGATAGATGAAAAAAGGCGTTTCTATTGCCATGGCTCCGTGGCCCAATGTCATAAGCAATGCACCAACAACTACCGCATAGCGATAGCCTATTTTTTTATCAGCGAAATAGCCTCCTAAGAGGGTTGATAAATAGACCAATGAAGTGTAAGTACCAAAGATTGCATAAGCATGTTCTCGAGGCCAACCCCAACCCCCGTCAAGGAGTGATGCTGTGAAAAACATAACGAGCAATGCACGCATGCCGTAGTAAGAAAAACGCTCCCACATCTCTGTGAAAAATAATACAAAAAGTCCAGCTGGATGCCCTAAGACTTTGTCTTTGAACATATTTTCAATATCTGTTGTCATAATAATAGTTTTCTATATAATGTTGGTTAGTTTACTAAAATCGGTAATTAATTTAACACTTTAAAGGTTTTTAGCTATTTTTTCTTTCGTCGGTTTCAAGGATTGAATATTCGAAATTATCCGACCACCCTGATTTCAAAGGCAATACTTGTCTTAGGCGTCCTTCTCTAATCATTCCTGCTTTCTCTAAAACTTTAAAAGAGCCAATATTATCTACAGCACACCCTGCCTCTATGCGGTGTAGTTTAAGTGTCTCAAAACCAAAACTTATAATCGCTTTTAAGGATTCTGTTGCATAGCCATGATTCCAATAATCGGAATGAATTTTATACCATACCTCAGCTCTTTTGTATTTTTTGTTTCCAAGTTTTAGTCCAAATAAACCAATGAAAGTGCCGTTCAATTTGTTATCAATTGCAAACGTATAATTTTTTATTTCTTTCAATTGATGTTCTAAAATCCAAGGTTGTATTACAGACTTTGTTTCTTCAATAGCTTCTGGAATTCCCAGTGCATTATATGCATCTGTTTCTGGTAAAGAATGTAAATCATGGATTGACTCCAAATCTGATAAGTCAATTAGTCTTAATGTTATTCTTTTAGCAACTATTTCGGTTTTGTTCATGTATTTAAATTACGAACGTGTTTGTCTATGTATAGGTTTTCGACATCTGTATTCACAAATGAAGTTTTAGTTCAAAAAGAAAAACCCTTGCTATATTAATTTGCAAGGGTTTAATTTTATTGTTTTTAACTGTCTGCCAACTCAAAACCTTCAGCTTCGTCGTGCTTTAAATCTCTTTCGTTGTCTTCAGCTCCATGTGTTAAACGCTTTAAAGGTTTCAGTAATGCAACCACTAATAATCCGAAGGTTACTGTGAAAAGTACAATTCCTATAAAAATAGTGTACTCTCCAAAGTGTTCTGATTTCTCCCCTAAAATACCTGCAACTTTACCTCCAAGTCCAGTCGCTGCAAAATACAGCCCCATCATTAAGGATGCATATTTAACGGGAGCTAGTTTGGTTACAAATGATAAAGAAACTGGAGAAGAACACAACTCTCCAATGGTATGAAATAGATACGCTAAAACCAACCACTGCATTCCTGAACTTCCGTTCGCATCGTATTCTCTTACGGCTAAAATCATAAATACAAACCCTAAGCCCATAATTATTGTTCCCGTAGCCATTTTAAATAAAGAAGAAGCTTCTTTGTTTTTCAGCTTTCGTTTTGCCCAAATATTTGCAACCCAAACGGCAAGTAATATAATAAACCCAGCATTTAATCCCTGAAACATTGGAGTTGGTATTAAGTAGCCTAATAGCATTCTATCTGTTTTGGTTTCTGTATAAACACTCATTAATCCACCCGCTTGCTCAAAGGCTCCCCAAAAAACAATTACCAATAAGAAAGAAAGTAATAAGACTAAAAAACGGTCTTTTAATATTTGTGATTCTAAACTTTTAAAAATCATCATTAATAAACCGACCACAAATGAAAGGAAGATAAATAAAGCACCATAACCCCAATGATCAACGCCTTCAAAAGTAAAGCCTGCATATAGAGAGAGTGCTAATAGAATGACTAGAATTCCTAATTGAGCTGGTGATTTAAAAATATTTGAGAATATTTTAACTAAAGAAACATCATTTTTCATTTCTTCAACTGTAGGTTTATTCCCTACATGTGTAATGTATTTTTGTCCCCAAACATACACTAGTAATCCAAATAACATTGCAATTCCGGCTAAACCAAAACCAGCATGCCATCCCCATTTGGCAACAACAATTCCGATAACGGACGTCGCTAATAATGACCCTAAATTAATTCCGATATAGAAAATACTAAACCCTTTATCACGTCTGATATCTCCTTTTTTATACAAACCTCCTACCATGGTAGAGATGTTAGGCTTTAGACAACCGACTCCTAAAATAATCAAACTCAAACCTGTAAAGAACGCCCATTCAGCCTCAACAGCTAAAGTTCCATGACCTAAACATAGAATTACGGCACCTAGCATTACTGTTTTTCTCTGTCCCAAGACTTTATCTGCCAAAATACCTCCAGGAATTGATATTACATACACCAACATTACATACCAACCATACAGTTGATACGCTTCAAGTTTTGACCACCCCAAACCAGGACCATCTATGTGAGAGGCTTCAGCAATCATGTAAATAACTAAAATGGCGCGCATTCCGTAATAAGAAAAACGTTCCCACATCTCCGTAAAGAATAGTACATATAATCCGATTGGGTGACCCCAGAGTTCTTTTTGATTTGCAGTTGTTATCGTTGACATAAATTTAATGTTAGTTAATAAATTGTTTTATTGGTTAATTTTAATTCGTTCGTTTATCGCCTAATTTCTCATTTAAAAAATTAGTCATTTTGGTGTATAAATGCATGGTGGTATTTCCGCCATATATGCCATGATTTTTATCGGGATATATAGCCCAATCAAATTGTTTATCCGCTTGAATCAAGGCTTCAACCATACGCATTGTATGTTGTACATGTACGTTGTCATCCCCCGATCCGTGTACTAAAAGGTAATCGCCTTTCAATAGTTCTGGATAATTAAATGGAGAGTTATCATCATATCCGTTTGGATTTTCTTGAGGCGTTCTCATAAAGCGTTCAGTATAAATGGTATCGTAAAAACGCCAGCTTGTCACTGGTGCAACCGCAATGGCCATTTTAAAAACATCATTTCCTTTAAGCAAACAATTGGTACTCATATGACCACCATAACTCCAACCCCAAATCCCAATACGACTTTTATCGATAAAAGGAAGGTCTGAAAGTTGTTTTGCGGCTTGAATTTGATCTTCGGTTTCGTATTTGACTAAATTCAAGTAAGTTACTTTTTTGAAATCTGCTCCTTTATAGCCTGTTCCACGTCCATCTACACAAGCTACAATATAGCCTTGTTGTGCTAAATATTGATGCCAATAATCCCGTGAACTGCTCCAAGTATTAGCCACTTGTTGTGAGCCCGGTCCAGAGTATTGAAACATCAGAAGTGGATAGGTTTTAGACGGATCAAAATTGGCTGGTTTGAGCATCCACATGTTCAAATCATTACCATTCACACTAATCGTACTGAATTCTTTTGTTGAATAATTAAACGTTTCTAGTGTCTCTAAAAGTGCTGAATTATCTTTTATATTTTTAATCAGTCTGCCCGATTTGGAATCGTTTAGTGTAAATTTTGGAGGTGTAGATGCATTGGAAAAGGTTTTAATAAAATAGGTGAAATCTGCACTAAATTCTGCAGCATTGGTTCCTTCTTCTAAAGACAATCGTTTTTTGTTTTTGCCATTCAATCGGATAGAATACACATCTCTATTGATGGAACCATTTTCTACTGATTGATAATAGATTGTTTTGGCAGTTTCATTATACCCATAATAGGCGGTCACTTCCCAGTTGCCTTTTGTGATTTGATTTTTTAACTTCCCATCTTTTGTGTAGTGGTAAATATGATTAAACCCATCTTTTTCACTCGTCCAAATAAAACTATTATCTTCAAGAAAAGTTAGGTTATCTGTTACATCCACATAGGCAGCATCTGTATCGGTCAGTACTAAATTCGCTTTATTTGTAGCTGGATTAAGCAACCAAAGATCTAAGTTGTTTTGGTGTCTGTTCATGTACTGTGCAGACAGAACATCTGGATTTTTGGTCCATTTAATTCTAGGGATATAAAAATCATTATAATCCTTAGACAGTGGAACCGTTGAAATATTTTCTGAACTTAAATCATAAAAATGAAGTGAAACTTTTGCGTTTGTTTCTCCTGCTTTTGGGTACTTAAACACTTCTTGAGTTTGATAGAGTTCGGTTCCATAAATATCCATTGAAAACTCAGGGACCTCAGTTTCATCAAATCGAATAAATGCAATTTTGTTGCTAGAAGCGTTCCACTCAAAAGCTCTTACAAAAGCAAATTCTTCTTCGTAAACCCAGTCTGTAATTCCGTTAATAATTTTGTTTTTTTCACCGTCAAAAGTGATTTGTTTTGTGGTTCCAGAACTCAAGTCTTTTATAAACAAATTGTTCTTTCGCCCATAGGCAACTTTGGTGCCATCAGGTGAAAAAGAAGGTTCTTGAATTTTATATTCTGAAATTTTTTCAAGACTTTCAGAAGCGATGTTATAGACATAATAAAGTCCTAAAGCAGAATATCTAAATATTGGTTCTATTTCCGTTTCCAAAATCACTTGACGTTCATCGTCGCTAAAGGTGTAATTTGTGAAATACGGAATTGCATCCATCGTTTGTGAGGTTGCAATGGTTTTTACTTTAGACAAGGTCTTATAATCGTACAAATCAATGGAAGTAGATCGGCTAGATCTGTCAAAATTCAAAACCGAATATTGCTGTCCATTGTTCATAGAATGTAGGGCAGTCATTCCCTGTGTTCTAAAAGATCCATCCCAAATTTGATCGAGTGAAATTGATTTTTTTTGAGCACTAGCCGTTAAAATAAACAAGCAAGTGAGTAGGTAGATAAAAGGAGATTTCATTTTTAAGAGAATTTTTGATAATATTAGTTCAAGTTTACTAAAAAATTAGGAGAAAACCTCAACTATTAACAGATAAATACGCAATTTGAATAATTGCAGCTCCATAGTAATATGAAGAATAGTATCTTTGTGTTTCAAAAATCGATACACATGCAGAATTCCGTTTCTGGATTTTCAAAATTTACTAAAGACGAAAAAATTGATTGGTTGATCTCCAATCATTTTCAAAACAATCCACAAGCGAAAGCCAATTTGGAACGCTATTGGAATACGGATGAAGTCCTTCAAAAGCTTCATGACGAGTTTACCGAAAATACAATTTCAAACTTTTACCTCCCTTTTGGAGTGGCACCAAATTTTTTGATTAATAATAAAATGCATGTCATCCCAATGACTATCGAAGAAAGTTCGGTGGTTGCTGCGGCTAGTAATGCAGCAAAATTTTGGATGGAGCGTGGAGGCTTCAAAGCAGAAGTACTTTCGACCACCAAAGTTGGTCAAGTTCACTTTATGTTTCATGAAGAGTTTATTGAATTAGAGTCTCTTTTCAAATCTATAAAACCACAACTTTTTGAGCAAACCAAAGCGATTACCAAAAACATGGAGGCACGTGGCGGTGGAATTTTAGACATCGAATTGGTGGATAAAACAGCTAAACTTACAGGGTATTACCAACTGCATATTACATTTGAAACAAAGGATGCCATGGGAGCAAATTTCATCAATTCTTGTTTGGAACAAATTGCAACGACCTTTAAAAGCTGCTCTAAAGACATTCAGGTGGTGATGAGTATTTTATCTAACTATGTACCTGATTGTCTAGTACGTGCAGAAGTAAGTTGTAAGATTGATGCACTCGCTACAAAGGCGTATTCGGGTCAAGAATTTGCGGATACTTTTATACAAGCCGTACGCATAGCAGAAGTGGAACCTTACCGTGCGGTGACGCACAATAAAGGGATAATGAATGGCGTGGATTCAGTTGTATTAGCAACTGGAAATGACTTTAGAGCGGTAGAAGCAGGCGTACATGCCTATGCAGCACGCTCGGGAAGTTATTCAAGTTTAACCCATGCCTCTATTGAAAATGGAATGTTTAAATTTTGGATTGAATTGCCACTTGCCCTCGGAACTGTTGGCGGACTGACAGGTTTACATCCCATGGTAAAAACAGCTTTGGAGTTGTTAGGAAACCCATCTGCTAAAGAGCTAATGGAAATTGTTGCGGTAGCTGGATTGGCTCAAAATTTTGCGGCCTTAAAATCACTTACAACAACTGGTATTCAACAAGGGCATATGAAAATGCACTTGCTTAATATATTGAATCAGTTCGAAGCCAATGACGCTGAAAAAACACAATTAATTGAGCACTTCAAAACCCATACCGTCACACACAGTGCGGTTGTGGAAGCTATTGAAAATCTAAGAGCCTAATGCAGACCTTTTATAGCCATGGAAAATTATTGATCAGCGCAGAATATGCGGTTTTAGATGGTGCCTTGGCCCTAGCATTGCCTACAAAATTTGGACAATCTTTTTCTGTAGAATCTAACTCTGAAAATACAATACTTTGGAAAAGCATTTCCAATGAAGGAGATGTTTGGTTTGAAGCTGAGTTTACGATTGATGCCACTCTAAAAATTTCTACATCAAACCCTTCAGATATTGCAGTGCGCTTGGTGCAAGTTTTAGAAGCTTTACAACAGTTGAACCCCACACTTTTTGAAGCAGACACTGGCTATGTATTAACGTCTAATCTTGAATTTCCAGAAAACTGGGGACTTGGCTCCTCCTCTACCTTAATCAATAATTTAGCCCAATGGGCACAGGTAGATGCTTTTAAATTACTGGAATTGACTTTTGGTGGCAGTGGGTTTGACATTGCTTGTGCACAACAGGATTCTGGAATTTTGTACCAATTAAAAGTAGGAAAACCTACGGTCAAAATAGTTGAGTTTTCACCTCTATTTATAGAGTCTTTATTTTTTGTACATCGCAACCAAAAACAAAACAGTAGAGATGGGATTGCATCCTACAAAACGCTGACTGCGGATCAATCACTTGATTTTTATGAGCTGAATAGAATAACTTTAGAACTCTTAAATTGTACCGATATTAAAACCTTTGAATCGCTGATTGAACAGCATGAACGTTACATCTCTACGCTCATCCAACAACCGCCTTTAAAGGAAGCCTTGTTTTCGGATTATGAGGGGGCTATTAAGAGTTTGGGTGCTTGGGGGGGCGACTTCTTCTTAGCAACAGGAAACGCAGAATCAATGGCTTATTTTAAGTCGAAAGGATTTTCGACTGTTGTTCCGTATTCAGAAATGATTTTATAAAAAAAAGACCCCTTTCTGAGTTCTTTTATATCGTCGCGAATATGCTACGTTTGGCATTTTAACACTCCGTTTTTCAGTTTGCTAGTGTGTTTATTAATTACTTTTATTTTCAAATTTAGCACTATCTGCCAAATGCACTATATTTTTTGGTGTAGCTAGTTATTTATGAATATTTTTCTATCTGTTTTTCTATCCAATTATCAAATTCTTTGTTATTAAAATCTGTAATTTCATTTCCTCTTTTTGGGATTTTCACCCCAAATTCTAGTTCCACCCAACTTTGAAAATCTTTATTAATGCCTTCTTTTATTTCTTCCCCTAGTTTCTCTATTATTTGTGATATTGATATGGATTTGTTTCCAATAAAATGAAAATGTCCCATTGCCCTTTCAATATTCCACTCTTCAACAGTTTTATCTATATCAGCAAATCCAATTTCATCATATCCAATAGCTAATAATCGTAGAAAATCAATAAAATTGTCAGCGAGTATGTTTATTGACTACTTAGTAAAACGTCGCTCTGTTATCTTCAATATCAGAAGCTTCTTTCAGTGCATTGTAAAGCTGTGTATTGACAGCGTTTGACTTGGCTTGACCCACACGGTTAGCAGATGCTTGATAGTTTGGCAACGGCTCAGCAGGGGTTAACTTTGTCAATTGAATTGCATAAACACCATTGGTACCAACAATTAATTTTGAAGTAGCGCCTTCTTCTAAACCAAAAGCAGTTCCAATTACTTTAGGCTCTCTTCCAGCCCCTGAAAGTGTTGGGTTTTTCATATTTACAGCCATGGCTGTTTTAACGGTCTGACCTTCATCAGTAGCAATAGATTCTAACGTAGTTGCAGAGATACGGTTTTTAATAAGCTCAGCTTTCTTTTCTTTTCTGATTTCTGGAAGTGCAGTAATGGATGCTTTTTCAACACTCATCAAGCCAGCTTCATTGACAGCTGTAACTTTAGCTACAACAAAACCACCTCCTGAAATATTAAAACTTTTAAAATCTCCAACTTCAACCCCATCTTCAAAAGACCAGCGTACAATAGCTCTTTGAACACCAAGACCCGGAATTGTTTCATCCAGTTCTTTAATGCTACTTACAGGGGATGTTGAATAGTTATTTTCTGTGGCAACTGCATTAAAATCGGCATTAGCAACAGCAATTTCAAACTTGGATTTATCTGTGAACACACCATCAATAGTTTTTACAGAAGGCTCAATCTCTTGAACAATCGTTGCAATTTTATATACGTCTTGTTTTTTTCCTTGGTCTAAGATTTCAATAACATGGTATCCGAAGTTTGTTTTTACAACTCCTAAACTTCCTTTTGGATTCTCAAATGAATATGCTTTAAATTCTTCGGCGAATCCATCTGTATAAGCAAATTCAATAACACCTTCTTTTTCGTTACTCACTTTATCAGACGATAAGGAAAGTAAACTTTTAAATTTTGAACGTTTAGAACGAATTACTTTATAAATACTATCCGCAGTTGTTTTTGCTTGAGCATCTGTTTTTGTGACAGAAGCATCTGCACGAACTGAACCTACAAAAGGAATCAGTATGTGACGTACTTTCGTAGAATCTGACATCATTGTATTAGCAACCTTTTTAGACAGCTTATAAGTGGTGCCATCTTTATAAGGTCCAAAAACAGCATTTGATTCTAAGTTTATTAATTGCTCTGATACTGACGTTGGAAAACTAGACGCAAATACGTAAGCATCGTTATACTTTACAGAAGAATTGGCATTTACAAATGCTTGAACATCTGTTGTGTTTTGAAAACCTACCACCGTTTCATTGGCTTTGGCAGCTTCATTAAATTCAATTTTATCAGCAATAAGTGCTGTTAAATTACTTTGAATTTGTTGCTCATCTTCTAAAGAAGCTTCTTCTTTAAACTGAACATATACCAAATCTCTTGAGGCTTGAACTTCATATTTACTAGGATTTGCTTTTACGTAGCTTGCAACTTCCGATTTCTTAACAGACACTAAACTGTCTGCAATAGAAGTAAATGGAATTTGAACATATTTGATGTCTGCTTTATCATTTTCCAAAACATACTCTAACTCTCCCTCAGTAAGTGTTCCAATAACACCCGCTTTAACTAGGTTAAAATACGTTTGTTGAACGCCTGTCTGAGAAATATTTTGTTCAAAATCAGTCCAAGCTTTATAGTTTACAGCACTTCCGTTAAGCGTGGTTGTTTCAGGAGCAATTGCTTTTAAATTTGCAATAAATTCGTTCAGCTTATCTTCATCAAACAAACCTGCTTCGTTTTTGAATTCTTCAAATGACCCTAAGTTTTGTTTTAACAATTGACGCATATAATCTCTTTCAATAGAGATCCCAACAGCATCGTATTGCGTTTGCATTACTTTATTTCTTACTTCCTGATCCCAAACACGGTTCATTGCTTGTGTATTAGAAACAGATCCCCCAGATTGTTTTTGGATGTTTTCAACCTGATTCATAAATGCATCGCGTTCAATGTCTTCGCCATTAATGGTTGCAACAACGGTTTGTGATTTATCTGATGACCCTAGATTTTGAAATATATCTCCAATTACGAATGAAAATAATGCAAGAGCGATGATAATGATTAAGAATATAGAGCGTTGTCTAATTTTATTTAAAACTGCCATTTGTAGTGTGTGTTATTTTTTTTTAATATAGTGGACGAAAATACCAATTTCTTTGAAATAATAAAAGGAGAAAAGAATATAATTCAAAGAAGGAGGTTAAATTAAAATTCTTCTAAGATTTTAAGTTGTACTAATTCAATTTTAGTATTGGAAACCTCCTTGATCGTAAAATGAAAATGTTCGATTCTAATCTCTTGATTTTTCTCTGGTATTTCTTCGGTATGATTCACTATAAATCCGCCTAGTGTTTCATAATTTTCGCTTTCGGGAAGTTGAAACTTATAGGTTTCATTCATGTAGTCCACTTCCAGGCGTGCCGAAAATATATAAGTGTTATGACTTGTTTTTTCTTCAATAAGTTCAATAGTGTCGTGTTCATCTTCAATTTCCCCTACCAATTCTTCAATAACGTCTTCTACGGTCATAATCCCCGAAGTACCACCATATTCATCTAAAACAACGGCTAAACTCTTTCGTTTTTTTATTAACACGTTCAACACATCTTTAGCAAACATCGTTTCTGGCACATATTCTACAGGCCTTAACATTGATTTTATGTTTTTTGGATCTTTGAACAAGTCAAAAGAATGGACATATCCCAAAATATCGTCAATCGTTGTTTTATAGACCAGTATTTTTGAGTAACCTGTTTGAGTAAATAAATCATTGAGATTATTGATAGAATCATGTATTTCGATGGCGGTCAGTTCAGTCCGAGGAACCATAACCTCTCTAGATTTTACTTCCGAAAATTCGAGTGCATTTTGAAAAATCTGAATCTCACTATCAATTGTATCATGTGCCTCTACAGACTCCATTTGTTCGCTTATATAGTTGCCCAACTCTACTTTGGTAAACGCCAATTGAACCTCATCTCCTTTCGTTTTAAATAAATGTTTTAGAATGATATCGGAAATCCATATCACAAAATCAGAAACAAAAGAAAACAGAACGTAAAACAAGTATGCAGGAACGGCAAATAACTTTAGTAAAGAGTTGGCATAAATCTGAAAAAATACTTTTGGAAGAAACTCCGCTGTAACTAATATTACAAGGGTCGAAATTACGGTTTGCGTAAGCAAGCTTAACTCCGTAAAAAGAGAGTTGATAAGCGCACTAGAAGACGGCAAATAGGATGCAAACCACTCTACTAGCAAATCTCCCATATAAAACCCATAAATCACTAGAGCAATATTATTTCCAATCAGCATAGTTGCTATAAACTTGGAGGGTTTTGCAGTGATTTTGGTTAGTAATGTTGACAGTAAACCTCCTTGTTTTTTTTCTATTTCAATATGAATTTTGTTTGAAGACACGTACGCAATTTCCATTCCTGAAAAAAATGCAGATAAAATCAAACTAAATATAATAATCAAGAGATCTATGGTCATGACTACAATTTACCGCGATCTTTGAATCGTTTTTTAAATTTTTTACGAAAGAAAAACATCGCTACAGCCAACACGGAAAAAAACAAAGAGATATAGGCATCATATCCCTCACCGTTCCATTTATCAATGGCATCGAAAAGAAATAAGGCTGCAAATCCTAAGTATAGATAGTGTAAAATTGAAAGGGTTTTCATTTTTGTAGAGTTGAATTAACTGGTGAAATTAGTAAAGTAAATATACGAATTATTCATCAATAAAAATACGTCCATTCACTTCAAGAACTTGTGCATTGGTGAAATTTTTATTAGAATCAAATCCAATCCCATTAGTGATATAGTCTTTGGTTCTAAATTTCACAGGTTGATTGGTAAAAAGCCACTCCTTTTTTTGATCGTAAAAAAGTTGCTCTGTAAATAAAGTATCGTTGGTTGAAGTCGTTAAAACGACATTTCCTTGTAGGTCAATTAAATCGGTTTGATCATACACAATTGCATGATCTGAAGTCACTGTATTTTTATTGTTGTCATCATCAAAAAGAGTGAGGTCTATGCCTTCTGGGAATTTATAATATGGAAACTCACGGTTTGTGAAGTTTACCATTTTTGGACTCACTAGAATAACTGTTAGGCGGCCTGAATCGGTGTGTTTTGTATTGATATTCTCCGCAATAGACAGAGGTGCATAAGAGGCTATATCTAACCCTTGTACTTTTTTAAGGGTGTTGTTACAAGAAAAAAACATCGTTACCACAACAAGTGGAACGATGTTTTTTAATAGTATGTGATAACCAAATTTCATTAAAGCGATGGTACTGTTACCGAACGTTGAATCCAACACTCAACCTTGATTACTTGACCTGCACGCCCCGATGAAAATATTTCGCTTTTTGTAGGTGCTTTAGCTTCGTAATTAGCAATTGATTTCGCTGAATTTTTTTTCATTGTAGGATCTATACGTCCCGCTTTGGCAGCTTCTTTCGAAGCGAGCCAATAAACCGCTCTTTTTGAGAAGTTATCTGTTCCACAATTATTTGCACTTTTAGCATACATCGCCGCAATGGCTAGGTGCGCTCTTCCCATACTCGGATTTGCTCTAAGCACTTTCATGTAGTAAGTTCTTGCCTGTCCATAACGCCCTTTCTTTTTGAAATTTGTAGCGATTTTATATAAAATTTTTGATTTCTCAAAGTTGTCAGACTCTAAGTCAACAGCTTGGTTGTAGTACGTCAAAGCTTCTGAACTCTTTCCTGCCTTGTCTTTTAAAATCCCTAAATAAAATGCAGTGTCTGCATTTGGTTCTAGTGCATTTTTTTGTTCTACAATCTTTACAAACAAAGGATCGTCGTTACATTCTTTTGCATACATTCTGTTCATGGCACGCTGCAACCAAACCCCATCATTTTTAAATTCCTCAAAATCTCTGCTATACAATGGAATCAAGTTTTCACAATTAGCTCTTGCACCTAATTTGGTATCTATACTTCCAGCAATTTTATCATAAGCACTCAAGTAGCTGTTGTATGATTTAAGTTTACGAGCGTCTTTTGAACTCATTGCCTTAACTTCTCCCTCTTCATCTAAGTATGCATTTCGCTTGTTGGTATAGTTTTTAACTTCAAATTCAATTTTTTCACTGATATCATCGTATTTGGAAAATAATTGTTGAGCCGTTTTTCCTTTAGAATCATAAAGATCTACCATCAAAGAAAAATAGGTGTATAAACTTTTAGGGTTTGTAAATGTTTTTGAATCGGTCGTATAAGCACTGTCAAACGCAACATACAATGTTTCATTTGATTTGTTTAAAATTTTTCGGTTATCATATTCCAACTGACACGCTTTTGACATAAAGGATCCGCTAGGAGTTACGTTTGGAAACACAGCTTTACGTTCTTCCCAGAGTTTTAGCATATCATTGAGAAACATTACTTTTTCCTCTCCTTCTGATTTGTCAATCTTATATTTAAGGATTCGTTCACCATAAATAAAAATGGCTTTATTAAATTTTGGATTTCTATTTCGTAGCTCCATCCATGGCGTGTAAGCTGCCGTATAGTTTTTAGACTTGACCAACTCACTAAAAATGGAAAGCGTCTCTAAATCCTTTTCATTTTGTGCGAAAATGGTAGTGGTGCTTAAAAATAAGAATGCGATTAATAGGGTGATTTTCGTTTTCATCTGTCTGTTTTTATATTTTTTTCAGAAACTTTAGGTTAATTTGTGAAACCTTTTTGATTGAATAATTGATTAATTAAACTTTCGCTTCTCAAACCAGCGGTCATTTAAGGACAAGCTGATCTGAAATTTTACAAAATTTTCTTTTACTAAGTCAGCAGTATCAACTCCGCGAGTTCCAATCTCAAAACCAACATTAGCATTTGAAAATATACGTCCAACTGGAAGACCTACTCCAAAAGATATGCCAAACTCTTTGATATCTTGATTATTAATTCGCAGTCCAGTGTCTTCAAAGCGAATCCCTGTTCTGTAAACGATGCGCTCCCAATAACGATTGAAAGAATCATATTTAGGGATATAAAACCCTCCAACAGAAATTGTTGAAGCATCTTCATAAGAAGCATTATCAATAGTTAAAAGTCGATTTTTAAATTGACTTGCTTTAAGATAAGTATATTCAACCCCTGCAAACCATTTTCTAGGAGATCCAACCCCGACACCAAAAGATGTTTTAGAAGGTAAGGTTAATTTAGTAGTCTCTAAGTTAAAGACAGACAAGTCAACTTCAGAAATATTTATTGTAAATTCTTGTTGCGTTGTAGGATCAATTACAATTGTGGAATAGGCACGGCTATTTGCTGAAGTAATTTCAGAACTAGGTGTGTAGGTTGCCGAAGCGGTAACCTCAAAATTTGGATTGATCAGTTTTGAGAAAATTAATCCAAAATTATACGTAAGACCTCCTAAATCTGATCTGTTAGACTCTCTAGATTGGTACTGCAACAAATCTCCTTCAGTATTATATCCATAAGCAATATTGGTATTTTTTATATTTCCAAAATTATAACTTGCATCAACACCCAATTTTAGATTGTTAGTTAACTGATAGCCCACTCCTAAAAATACTTTATTCAATCCGCCTTCCCCTCTGTATTTGTATTGAAGAACTCCGTCAGCGTCTGTTGACTGTAATTTATATCCAACAGATGAATAAGGTAAAACACCAAATCCAGCGCCAAATTTCCCTAAAGGAATCGCTATTGCTAAATAATCAACTGTTGTTGTGCTAGACTTCGCAGTTTGCGAATTACTTGAAAGTTTCACATCGGAGTGACTCCCTCCAATAGTATATTTTATTGGCCTGGCTTCATTACTAAAAGACTTTAGATTTTTACCAGCAAAAGAAGCTGGATTTCGAAGATTAATATGAATACTATCAGAATAAACACTTAACCCTCCCATGGATTGATTTTCTACTGTACCTTTAAATTTTAAGCTTCCGATGCCATAAAATGAATAAGGAGAACTTGAACCTTGTTGTGCATACGACAAACTTGAAAACACTAAGGTTATGACTATTAAAAACTTTTTTATCATTAGTTTGAATTAAATTCTAGTAAAAAATTAAGTCCTTCTAAAAGAAAATTAGAATTCGCAAATATGCTAATTTTAAATTGCTTACACAAGAAATCTGC
>TARA_B110000046_G_scaffold119438_1_pt1 | contig 44450 bp, 44 predicted proteins | sample TARA_B110000046 | Tara Oceans TARA_B110000046 (sample SAMEA4397157) | marine metagenome | biome: Polar Biome; feature: [DCM] deep chlorophyll maximum layer (ENVO:01000326); material: water (ENVO:00002006), including particulate matter (ENVO:01000060) such as... | depth 40 m
ATTTTGAGGTTAATGGATTCAAAAGACATTTTACCTGAATCAAAAGGGTACAATGGTTACAGCTCGTGTCCTTTAGTTACGGGATATGGAAAAATGTTATTAGCAGAATTTGGATACGGAAACAAACGTATGAGTGATTCTTTGCTGTCTACTTTTGTTGACACTACAAAAGAACAATACAGTATGTGGTTACTTAAAAAATACGGGTTACCAATTCTATATTGGAACTTTATGCTGAGAGGAAAAGCATAATCATAAAAGCTAAATACGCATTAAATGGCAAGCACAAAGATCTCCACCTAACTTGCCGTTTTTGTTTTCTAAAGAGTACTAATTAACAATATTTGCCGCCGTAAGTAGCTATAACTAAATGAGCGACTTAATTTTAGAACTTAATTGTATTGCTTATAATTCTTTTATTCAACTGTTGCTCATAAATAAAATTAATCCTACATTTGCGCCCCCGTTAGTTGAGGGGTTATTATTATCAATCCATAAAATACTTTATAAAAGTGGATACATTAAGTTATAAAACAGTTTCGGTAAACAAAGCAAACGCTGACAAAAAGTGGTTTACAGTTGATGCCGAAGGAGAAAATTTAGGAAGATTAGCATCTAGAGTTGCTATGGTTATTAGAGGGAAGCACAAACCATCTTACACACCACACGCAGACTGCGGAGATTTTGTAATCATTCTTAATGCCGATAAAGTTGAAGTTACCGGCAAAAAAGCAGATCAAAAAGAATACATACGTCATACCAACTATCCTGGTGGTCAACGTAAAACTTCTTACAGAGAAATGATGGAGAAACACCCTGAACGTGTTCTTGAAAAAGCAGTTAGAGGAATGTTACCTAAAAATAAATTAGGCGATGCGTTATACAGAAACCTATATGTTTATCTAGGTACTGAGCATCCACATGTTGGGCAACAACCAGCAGCATTAAACATTAATACAATAAAATAAGCATGGAAATAATCAATACACTTGGTAGAAGAAAAACCTCAGTAGTGAGGTTGTACATGCAAAAGGGTAAAGGTAATGTTATTGTTAATAACAAAGATTTAGCTGTATATTTTCCTACTCCTGAACTACAAAAAAGAGCTGTTAAGCCGTTTGCGGTAACCGAAACGATGGGTCAATACGATCTAAAAGTTATTGCTAGTGGTGGAGGAATATCAGGTCAGTGTGAAGCGTTAAGCTTAGCTATTGCTAGAGCATTAGTTAAAATTGACGAAGAAATGAAACCAGCACTTCGTGCGGAAGGCCTGATGACTCGTGACCCTAGAATGGTTGAACGAAAAAAACCAGGACAGAAGAAAGCGCGTAAGAAATTCCAATTCTCTAAACGTTAATATTTATCAGTGTTTAGCATCCAAATTACCGAGGCTTTTAGCAATAAAAGCCGAGGTGGTAATTGTCTCCTACTTGCTGGGGATCCGAGGAAAGTGAACACGCTGCGCCGACAGTTTTTCGGTAATACTATATAATACAATATATCATGGAACAACCTAGTTTTGAGGAACTATTGCAAGCAGGTGTACACTTCGGTCACCTAAAAAGAAAGTGGAACCCTAATATGGCACCATACATTTTTATGGAGCGTAACGGTATTCACATTATTGACTTACACAAAACCAGCGCAAAGCTTGAAGAAGCTTGTAATGCCCTTAAACAAATTGCTTACTCAGGTAAACGAATTTTGTTTGTTGCAACAAAAAAACAAGCGCGTAACATCGTTACAGAAACCATAAAGGAGACTGGCATGCCGTTTATTACGGAACGCTGGACAGGCGGTATGTTAACCAACTTTGTTACTATTCGTAAGGCAGTGCGCAAAATGGAACTTATCGATAAATTATTAGCAGACAAAGAAGCTAGTAACTTATCAAAAAAAGAAAAATTAACTTTAGCACGTCAAAGAGCTAAATTAGAAAAGAATTTAGGTTCTATTGCTGATTTAACTCGTTTGCCAGCTGCTTTGTTTATTGTTGATATTCATAAAGAGCACATTGCTATTCAAGAAGCTAAGAGATTAAACATCCCTACTTTTGCGATGGTTGACACCAATTCAGATCCTAGATTGGTTGACTTTGCTATTCCTTCTAATGATGATGCCTCTATTTCGATTGAAAAAATATTGAGCTATGTTGCTGCGTCAATTACAGAGGGCCTTAAAGAGAGACAAGGTATGAAAGATAAAGCGAAAGAAGCAAAAGACACTAAAGACAAAGAAGCTAAGGAAGCAGATGAAGCTAAAGTGGTGAGTGATAAATTAGCTAAGGAGGCAAAAGATAACGAAGCTAAGAAAGCGAAAGAAGAAGCTACTGCTACTGCTGCTTCTCCGGCAGAAGAAACAAAATAATTTTTAAAAACAGAAATTTTATACTACAATGGCAACAATAACTGCTGCAGAAGTAAATAAGTTACGTAAGCAAACAGGCTTAGGTATGATGGATTGTAAAAAGGCTCTTGTTGAAGCAGAAGGTGACTTCGATCAAGCAATTGATATCCTTAGAAAAAAAGGACAAAAAGTAGCTGAAAAAAGAGGTGATCGCTCTACTTCTGAAGGTCACTCAATGGCTAAAGTTAATGCTGAAGGAAACAAAGGTGTTATTATAGCGCTTAGCTGTGAAACTGATTTCGTTGCAATTAACGATGCGTTTATAGCTTTCGCTACTGAAATAGTTGACACTGCATTAAACAACAACATTGCTGATGCCACTTCTTTATTAGCTGCTAATTTAGCTGATGGTAGATCAATTCAAGAAAACATTATTGATCAGATTGGTAAAATTGGAGAGAAAATTGAAGTTTCAGATTTTGCTCTAGTATCAGCTGATACAGTTATAGCTTACAATCACCCAGGAAATAACATTGCTTCAATGGTAGGTTTAAACAAAGCTGGCGAAATGATTAGTGCTGCAGGTAAAGATGTTGCAATGCAAATTGCTGCAATGGCACCAGTTGCTCTTGATGAGTCAAGTGTTTCGGAAGAAATAAAAGCAAAAGAACTAGAAATAGGAAGAGACCAAGCTATACAAGAAGGTAAGCCAGAGCAAATCGTTGATAAAATTGCAATGGGAAGACTAAAAAAATTCTTGAAAGAGAATACGTTAGTGGAACAAGCATATATTAAAGACAATAAAATGTCGGTTGGTCAATATCTCAAAACTGTCGATAAAGATTTGGAGGTTATGGAATTTAAAAGAGTTACTACAACAAATTAATTTTAAATAGAGAAGCATTGCTTCTCTATTTTTTTGTCTTAACTTTCAGCACAAATTGATTGCCAAATGAAATATAAAAGAGTTCTTTTAAAAATAAGTGGCGAGGCCCTTATGGGAAATAAGTCGTTTGGAATTGATAACGAAAGGTTACTTCAGTATTCATTAGAGATTAAATCTGCCCTTGATGCCGGAATTGAATTAGCAATTGTAATCGGTGGTGGTAATATTTTTAGAGGTATTCAAGCCGAACACGGCAATATAGATAGAGTACAAGGTGATCAAATGGGTATGCTTGCAACCATGATAAACAGCATGGCACTTCAATCATCATTAGAGAATCAGGGAATTTATACTAGATTAATGTCTGCCATTAAAATGGAGCAAATTGCTGAACCATTTATAAGAAGAAGAGCAGTAAGACATCTTGAAAAGAAAAGAGTAGTGATTTTTGGTGCCGGTACCGGCAATCCATACTTTACGACAGATACAGCGGCATCATTACGTGCAATCGAAATTGAGGCCGATATTATTTTAAAGGGCACTAGAGTAGATGGAATTTATACCAAAGATCCTGAAAAGAATCCAGATGCTAAGAAGTACGATAACATTTCGTTTACTGAAGTGTACGAAAAAGGCTTAAACGTAATGGATATGACTGCCATTACTCTTTGCAATGAAAACAAACTACCAATTATTGTTTTTGATATGAATAAACCAGGTAATTTAACCAAGATTATGAATGGTGAGAATGTGGGCACTGTTGTAGGGTTGTAAAACTTGCGACCTTGAATTACTAATTTATCCTATTTTTCATTTCATTTGTAACGTTGTATTAAATTTAGCACGATGAACGAAGAGTTGAATATGATTTTTGACATGGCAAAAGAATCCATGTTGGAATCAATAAGTCATTTAAACAAAGAACTTCTTAAAATTAGAGCAGGTAAGGCTACCCCAGCCATGCTTGGTGGTGTAAGAGTAGATTACTATGGTTCATCTACCCCTTTGGGACAAGTTGCTAACGTAAACACGCCCGATGCAAGAACACTTACTGTTCAGCCTTGGGAAAAATCGATGTTGCAAGAAATTGAAAAAGCAATTGTAAATGCCAATTTGGGTTTGAACCCACAGAACAATGGTGATGTAATTATTATTAACGTTCCGGCTTTAACCGAAGAAAGAAGACGTGATTTGCTGAAACAAGCTAAGGCAGTAGGTGAACACGCAAAAGTTGGAATCCGAAATTCACGAAAAGAAGCAAACAGTGAAATAAAAAACCTTCAAAAAGAGGGTTTACCTGAAGACAACTCAAAAGATGCTGAAGCAGAAATTCAGAAAATAACCAATATGTATAACACTAAAATTGATTCGGTGCTTGATGAAAAAGAGATCGATATCATGACGGTGTAATCAGCGTAACTAAGAACATCAAACAATTATCCTCAAAGCCAATCTCCCAAATCCGTTTTATTTGCTGAATAACTATAATCAAAAGTAGAATTGTAGCTTTTAGACAGTTACGGATAATAATGTATTCGTGCTAAGGTGAGGTTCGTGGTTTGCCCTTGGTGTTGCAATAAAACCTATTTTAGTGAAGTGAACAGCTACGTAAAAAAAGTAACCACCGTATTCAAGCTTAACGCTGATGATACAAACGCAAACTACATGCGTGCTTACATGAAAAGCAATGCCGACTTTTTAGGAATTAAAACACCACTAAGAGAAGAGCTTTCGAAGCCATTTTTATTAAAAGATAAATTACCTAGCCTTAATGAAACAATAGATGTGGTTTCGGAGCTTTGGGAGTACCCTTACCGGGAAATCAAATACTTTGCACTAACAATACTCGAAAAAAAGGTCAAAGAGCTTGGAGCACATCACTTGGTGCTATGCGAAAACTTGGTACAAGATGAATCGTGGTGGGATACGGTTGATTTTATTGCGGCAAGAATTACGGGTCGTGTTCTTTATAGACTTGATCATTTACAAGATAAATATAGCACCGCCTGGAACAACCACCCTGATAAGTGGATGAACCGAATGGGCATTATTTATCAATTAAAATTTAAAGACAAAACAAACCAACACACTTTGTTTCACAACTGCGAAACGCACGCTGATTCTAAAGAGTTTTTTATTCAGAAAGCTATAGGTTGGGCATTGCGAGAATACACCAAAACAAACCCAACCGCAGTGCAACAATTTGTTGCCGAAACCCGGCTGAAACCACTCAGTAAAAGAGAAGCTCTAAGGTTGGTTAAATAAAAATTATTATTGAAGATTTTTTGTTGACCAAACAATCATAAAATCAAATTTCGTAAACTTGTTGCATGAACAAGGTTTTTATATTTTTGGCCGCAATTATTCTAATTTCTTCCTGCACGGCAACCCGTTATGTTGAGCCATTAGAAAAAAACAAACAAGCCGTAGGTTTCAATTTTGGCGGAGCGTTAATTGAATATTCAGGGCTAACAATTCCTATTCCGTTAACAGCTGTTTCTTACGCAAGAGGTTTATCCGATAACCTAACAGTTTTTGGTAGCCTGCACCTCACGAGTATGTACTACAAAAACTTTCAAACCGATTTAGGTGTAACGTATAAATTGCTCGAACAAAACAAATATATACCTGCGTTATCAGTAACTCCATCAGTCAATTTTATTAAACACAAAGGTGAAGGCAACAGCAATCTATGGCCGTCAATCGATTTAAATGGCTACTGGAATTATGGTAAAAAGAACCACTATTTTTATGCAGGCATAATGAATTGGTTTGAATTATCAAAAACACGAGCGCACAACGAACCAAGTTTAAGACGAGTTGTATGGAACCCTCAAGTGGGCCACGTTTTTAAGCTAGGCACGTTTCAATTGGCAACAGAACTTAAGTTTTTAGCTCCCTATGAAAAAACGGATTTCATTTTTATTCCATACAAGGGGATATTCGGAAGCAATGGCGCAACAGGTGTATTCATTAACCTTTCAAAAACATTTTAATGATGAGAAAATTAATAGCCCTATTCAGTATAGCTTTTGTGGTTTCATCTTGCGGTAGACTGGACGACATTGCTTATTACAACGACAATACAATTGATCAATATTATTTTGATGGATGGAGTGAAGAAGGTGAATTTGTACTAAATGATCCAGCTTATTTTATTGACAACAACATGATAAATGAGGTGGTACTTAGTTCACAAGGGCCTGATGAATCCACAGCAACCCCAATTTATGCTTTTTACATTGGTGATTTAGCAACTATCGGCTCAGATACAATAATTGTTTATTGCCATGGCCAAAGCGCTCATATGGACGCGTATTGGTCACGCGTTAAATTACTAGCAAATTGCGGTGGCAAAAACCGCTTTGGCGTTTTAGAAATGGACTATCGCGGTTTTGGTTTATCTGAGGGTAAGCCTTCAGAAAAAGGCATGTATGCTGACGTTCAAGCCTGCTTGGATTGGTTAAAATCAATGAATGTAGAAGCGTCTAATGTAGTGATGTATGGTTTTAGTTTGGGTTCAGTTCCTGCCACTGAAATGGCTGCAAATTCAGATTACAAGGTTTCAAAATTAATTCTTGAATCGCCAATGGCTTCTGCCGATAATATTGGGCAAGAATCGTTATTGATAAATTTCAACACCCATTACATTGTTGACCTAGAATTTAACAACGCTGAGAAAATTAAAAAAATAGACCAACCCTTTTTATGGATGCACGGCACAGCCGATGATTATTTAAAAATATCGAATGGTGAGATAATTTACCGAAATTATGATGGTGCTTATGGCGAAGTTCATAAAGTTGAAGGAGCAAGACATGGAGCTGGTGGCGTACCAGAAACATTAGGTTTTGATGAATATCTTAAAATAGTTGAGGAATTTATTGTAAGATAAACTCTTGCAGAGATGAAAGGAATTAAGTTCAAGCAATTTGCTGCGTTTATTCAATCAACTGTTATATAATTCTATTTTTGAGCTTATGACCAAGCAATACATTGCTGTATTAATTTCCTTGTTGGTTTTGATTTCTGGGAACATTGTTTTTGCTCAAACACAATTCCTTTCAGGAAAAGTAATTGATGCTGCTACTGGTAAAGTGATTCCTGGGGTTAATGTATTCGAGAGTAACTTTAATGGAGCAACAACAAATTCATCGGGTAAATTCAAAATTGAATTAGATACTGGTTTAACTCAGTTAAAATTTTCATTTATTGGTTACCAATTTAAATCTGTAAAACTTAAAGTTGATGAGGAAAATGATGACTTATTAGTAAGGTTAATCCCAAAAGACTTTGACCTAAAAACAGTTGTTGTTTCGGCTTCAAAACGATCACAGGATATATATGAAGTACCTGTTTCAATCGAGATACTACCTGCTAAACTGATTGAAACAAAGAACACAGCAAACATCGAAGACGCACTACAGCAAGTACCATCAGTAAATATTTTGGATGGTCAGGCCAACATCAGAGGAGGTAGTGGTTTTAGTTATGGAGCCGGTAGTAGAGTATTGGTTTTAGTCGACGATATGCCGATGTTATCAGGTGATGCAAGTGATGTAAAATGGAACTATTTACCGGTTGAAAACATCAATCAAATAGAAGTATTAAAAGGGGCTTCTTCAGCTCTGTATGGTTCAGCAGCTTTAAACGGAATTATAAATATTCGAACAAAGCAACCAACTGAAACCCCTCAAAGCGACATTAATTTTTACAGTGGTGTTTATAGCAGTTTCGGTGATACAGATTCAGAGGGGAACAAAAAAGATACAGCAGGTAATTATTACCGGCCTTTAAAATGGAAAGAAGGAGGCAGCTCTACGTTTTCTGGTTTTCATATTTCGCATCTTCAAAAAATAAAGAAAACGGGTGTAGGTATTCAAGTAGTAGGTTTTAATGATGAAGGCTACAGGCAAGGAGAAACAGAGCAGCGTTTACGTGCTAATTTTCAATTAAACCGATTCTTTAACAACAACCTTAAATTGTCGTTAAGTGGAGGTTCAATGGCAACTAGGGGAGGGTTGTTTTTTCTTTGGGATTCAGATTCAACCGCTTTGCAACCAAGAGGAGGAATTGATACTAGCACAACTTCATTAAGCTATTATACAAATTATCGATTTCACCTGGATCCCCGAATAACAGTTTACAGCTCCAAAGGTGATATACATGAATTAAAATCTAGAATTTATTTAACCGACAACAATTCGATAACCCAGCCAAGTTCACAAGCCAAAAGTTATTATGTTGAATACCAATACCAACATCAAATAGACTCTAATGCCACTGTTACAGCGGGGTTGAGTTTTTACCGAAATGTAATTAACTCAACTCTTTATAACGACCATACTGGGCTAAATGTGGCGCCTTATATTCAATACGACAAGACATGGAAAAAACTCACCTTTAATGCAGGGTTAAGAGTTGAGTATTTTAAAGTAGACTCCAACGTTTCTTATGTAGATTATTTAATACCAACTGGCATTAAATATACCGATAGCTCAACCACTTGGAACGATACCATAGTTTTAGCCAAAAAAGTACCTTGGAAACCGATTGCGCGTATCGGTTTACGATATGAACTAACAAAATCAACATCTTTAAGAGCTTCAGTAGGACAAGGCTATCGTTTTCCTTCAATTGCTGAAATGTTTGTTTCTACTAACATTGATTTGCTAAACGTATTTCCTAATCCTGAACTTTCTGCTGAAAGAGGTTATTCTGCTGAAATTGGCATTAAGCAGGGGTTTCAGTTTGGTAACTTTCAGGGGTATGTTGATGGTGCTGTTTTTTTGACAGAATACACCAACATGATGGAGTTTAGTTTTGGATTTTACGCACCTGATTCATTAAACCCACCATATCAACTCGCTGAGTTTTTTAGCTATACTGGGTTTAAATCAATCAACGTTGGCAAAGCAAGAGTTTCGGGTTTTGACCTTTCTATGGCAGGGTCAGGAAATATTGGTCAAATTGGTGTTTCCGTTTTGGCAGGTTATACCTTCATGAATCCAATAAGCCTAAATAGAGATTCAGCATATATTTCAACGTATTCTGACACAACAGCAAATGCGCCACTTAAATATCGTTTTAGACATCTTGCGAAAGCAGATTTTCTATTAGAATACAAACGGTTTTACTTTGGCCTAAGCGGCAGGTACAACTCCTTCATGCAAAATATCGACCGCAGTTTTGAAGAACCGTTGATTCCGCCATTTGTTGTAACCACTATTTTACCTGGATTAAAAGAATACAGGCAAGGCTACCTTAAAGGCGACTTAGTTGTTGATGCCAGATTGGGCTATCAATTTAACACCAGTACTATTGCCATTGTCATTAATAACTTTGCCAACAAACTCTACATGGGTCGCCCAGGTGATTTTCAACCACCAAGAACAGTTCAAATACAATACAGAATTAAATTTTAATAAAATTGAAAAAATCGCTTGTTACTGTTACCGCACTCTTATGTCTTACTTTTTTTTATTCTGGCAAGGTTAAGCAGGTAGTTTATGGGTACTGTAAAAAAGACTACTCTTTAGAGAAGTGTAAAAAAGATATTTTCCCTTATCGATACGATGGGTTTAAACACGTTAACGTAGTCCCAAAACCTTACGATCAAATTAAAGAAGTTGCCATTCCTATATATGAAGAAGTTAAATACCGAATTGTTTTTAATCAAGAAGGACTAGAAGAAGGGAGCCCCATTACCACGGTTCAAGTCTACGATAAGCCTATGGCAGATAAAACTAAAAATTTAATCTACGAATCGAAAGAAAAACATTTTACGTTTGATGTACCTGATGATGTAAACTCAACCCGAATTTTCGTAAACTACCTTCTACCTTCTACCAAAGTAGAGTTCCTTGACGTAGAAGACGAAAAGGGAAAAAAAATAGAAGGCCTAAAACGCGAAATCGACAAAAAAGGATGTATGATTTTTGTTGTAGCTTTTGAGAATTAACCCATCTTAAATCCAATTTTCTATTTTAAAGTCTCGGTATGAATTCAATTCAGACTAACAGTCTGCACCTGATAATGTTACAATTACAGTGTTAACTTTACTCAATGTATTGTTGGCTGGGTTGGAAAAATATGCTGGACAAAAAGTAAGGAAAAGGGCTTCTTTACCAAAACATCAATTACACAACAGCGTCTTTTCGAGTACTATTAACTCATCCACTAAAATACTTAGCAACCAATGAGCCCACAAACCTCTTAAACTTAGAGCCTCCTTAAAACCTCACTAACATTCACTTTCTTAGCAATCAATGTTTCTAATGCATTTATCGAAACGCGTTCCTGTTGCATAGTATCACGATCACGTAAAGTTACGGTGTTATCTTCCAATGACTGATGATCAATAGTAACGCAATATGGAGTTCCTAAAGCATCGTTTCTACGGTAACGTTTACCGATAGAATCTTTTTCATCATACGAACATTGAAAACTGTATTTCAAGGTGTTTAATATTTCGTGTCCTTTTTCAGGCAAGCCATCTTTTTTAATTAATGGTAAGATGGCCAATTTGGACGGCGCTAAAAAGGCAGGAAGCTTTAATACTACTCTTGAACTTCCATCTTCCAATTTTTCTTCTTGCAATGATTTTGAAAGTACGCCCAAAAACAATCTATCCAAACCAATCGATGTTTCAACAACATAAGGAACGTAGCTTTTGTTCTCTTCAGGATCAAAGTATTGCAACTTTTTACCAGAATGCTCTTCGTGTTGTTTTAAATCAAAGTCAGTACGTGAATGTATTCCTTCTAACTCTTTAAACCCAAACGGAAAGTCAAATTCAATATCGGCAGCAGCATTAGCGTAATGGGCCATTTTGATGTGGTCGTGAAAACGATACGATTCAGAACCAAAACCAAGCGCCTCATGCCATTTCATACGAGTGGCTTTCCAGGTTTCGTACCATTCCATTTCAGTGCCTGGTTTTACAAAAAACTGCATTTCCATTTGTTCAAACTCGCGCATTCTAAAAATAAACTGTCGTGCAACAATTTCATTTCTAAAAGCTTTACCAGTTTGAGCAATCCCGAAAGGAATCTTCATTCTACCAGTTTTTTGAACGTTTAGGTAGTTCACGAAAATACCTTGAGCTGTTTCTGGTCGTAAATATATTTTGCTCGAATCATCAGTAACCGAACCCATATCGGTATCAAACATCAAGTTAAACTGACGTACATCCGTCCAATTGCGTGAACCTGAAATAGGACAAGCAATTTCTAAATCTTCGATCAGCGTTTTGATATCGCCAAGGTTACCATCATCTAATCCAACACGCATTCTGTCTTCAATAGATTTAATTTTTTCATAGTACTCAACAACTCTTCCGTTGGTTGATATAAACTCAGCTTCATTAAAAGAATCACCAAATCGTTTGGTTGCCTTTTTAACTTCTTTGGCAATTTTCCCTCTTACTTTTTCAATATAATCTTCAATCAGAACATCAGCTCTGTATCTTTTTTTAGAATCTTTATTATCGATTAATGGATCGCTAAAAGCATCAACATGACCTGAAGCTTTCCAGATAGTTGGGTGCATGAAAATTGCGGTATCAATACCAACAATATTCTCATTCATTTGGGTCATTGCTTTCCACCAATAATCTCTTAGGTTGTTTTTTAAAGCAACCCCTTGTTGTCCGTAGTCGTAAACAGCACTTAATCCATCGTAAATTTCGGATGATTGAAAAACAAAACCGTACTCTTTTGAGTGAGATATTACTTGTTTAAAAAGGTCTTCGGCCATAATGATTTTGTTAGTGGCTGCAAGTTTAGCACTTAAAAACTTCATTTTTAAACCTTATCGATTAAACTTTGATGTTGATTAGTTTTGCCGCATGATCGACATCGACAACAAGGTTTTGTCAAGAGAACTTTTTACCAAAAAATTTGTTTGTGAGTTAAGCAGCTGCAAAGGTGCTTGTTGTGTTGAAGGAGACTCTGGTGCACCGCTTGAAAAAGGAGAACCAGAAATTTTAGAAACTGAGTTACCCAACATTTTACCTTACTTAAATAATGCAGGCATAAAAGCAATAAAAGAACAAGGACCTTATGTTACAGATAAGCTGGATGGAGAACTGGTAACACCTTTAGTAAACAATAAGGAATGTGCCTATACCATTTTTGATGACGACGGAACAGCAAAATGTGGCATTGAAAAAGCGTATCGCGATGGAAAAACTACTTTCCACAAACCAATATCGTGTCACCTTTACCCTATTAGAGTTACTAAGTTTCAAAAATTTGAGGCAGTTAATTACAACCATTGGGATATCTGTTCGCCTGCCAGGACTTGTGGGGCAAACCTAAACGTGAAAGTATTCCGTTTTCTCAAGGAGCCTATAATCAGAAAATATGGAAAAGAATTTTATGAAAAAATGGAAATTATAGATAAAGAATTCTTTGTTGACAAGATTTAAAATAAATTTAAAAGTAAAGCGAAAGCACTTCGTAGAATAAAGCACTTTAAGATCAAATTATAAGTGAAAAAAATCTTTTTACGCCAAATAAAAACCGAGCCAAAACGTCATCGTTAATAATTGATTTTTGACTAAAAAAAATCAAAATCAACAGGGTCAACACTTTGCGAATCATAATTTATTTAATAACACCAATTTGTTAATTGCAGATGTTGAAAACTTCATCATTTTGTGAATTTGTTTTGATTGCATGAGAAATCCTTTTTCGCAAGATTTGCTTAAGAAAATCAATAGGTAGTATTTCGACCTAGTTTCAAATTATTTTCGCCGTATTAGTTTAAGTGTCTGTTTTGCAGGTAATTAAAGAATTATTTAAAAATGGGCGGGAAGCTTTGTTGCTTGAATTTCAAGAAGTTAATAAAAACAAAGAACGTAAAATGGACAACAAAAACATCACTGAAAAGGAGCTAAACATTGAGGAGGCTTTACCTGGTGGAGCAAATACAACAAACAAGCTATCTCAACAAGAAATTTTGAGTGAACCTATTTTACAAGAGAATCCAAACCGTTTTGTTCTCTTCCCAATCATCCACAACGACATTTGGCAGATGTACAAAAAGCAGCAAGCTTCCTTTTGGACTGCTGAAGAAATCGACCTGCAACAAGATACAGTAGATTGGGAAGAAAAATTAAATGATAACGAAAGATATTTCATCAAAAACATTTTAGCCTTTTTTGCTGCTTCTGATGGAATCGTAAACGAGAATTTAGCAGAAAACTTCTTATCGGAAGTTCAATACACCGAAGCCAAATTTTATTATGGTTTTCAAATCGCAATTGAAAACATCCACTCTGAAACGTATTCTCTATTAATAGACACTTACATTAAGGATCAAAAAGAAAAAGATCATTTGTTTAATGCAATTGAAACATTGCCTCCTGTAAAGAAAAAAGCTGAATGGGCACTTGACTGGATTGAGAATGGATCGTTTGCTGAAAGACTAGTTGCTTTTGCAGCGGTTGAAGGAATTTTCTTCTCAGGAAGCTTCTGCTCAATCTTCTGGCTTAAGAAAAGAGGATTAATGCCGGGTCTCAGCTTCTCTAACGAGCTTATCTCAAGAGATGAAGGATTGCACTGTGATTTCGCAGTAATGCTTTACAACAACCACCTTAAAAATCAATTACCAAAATCAAAGGTTACTGAAATTATTTCAGTTGCGGTTGATATCGAAAAAGAATTTATCTGTGAATCATTACCCGTTAAATTGATTGGAATGAATTCAGACTTGATGAGCCAATATATTGAGTTCGTAGCCGACAGATTGTTAGCTGAGTTTGGGTGTAAGAAAATATACAATGCTGAAAATCCTTTCGATTTTATGGAAATGATTTCGTTGGAAGGCAAAACCAATTTCTTTGAAAAACGAGTAGGTGATTACCAAAAAATGGGACTTACAAGTGGAAAAAACTCACATGAAATTTCGTTTAACGAAGAATTTTAAAACCAAAAACTGATTACACACTATGTTTGTTATTAAAAGAGACGGTCGTAAAGAAGCAGTAAGATTTGATAAGATCACTGCTCGTATTAAAAAATTGTGTTACGGTTTTAACCCTGCTAGAGTTGATTCAGTAAAAATATCGATGAAGGTTATTGAAGGTATTTACGATGGTGTATCTACTTCACAATTAGACAACCTTGCTGCTGAAGTTGCTGCATCTTTCACAACTCAGCACCCGGATTATGCATTACTTGCTTCAAGAATTGCGGTATCCAACTTACACAAAAGCACCAAAAAATTATTTTCAGACACCATGTCTGACTTGTACCATTACGTCGATCCTAAAACCGACCAACCAGCTCCACTTTTAGCAGACGACGTATATGAAATAATTCAAAAAAATTCTGAGCTATTAGATTCATCAATCATTTATGATCGTGATTTTGGATACGATTATTTCGGATTTAAAACACTTGAGAGATCTTACTTGTTAAAGTTAAATGGTGAAGTAGCTGAGCGTCCTCAACAAATGTTGATGAGAGTATCAATTGGTATTCACAAAGAGGATATTGCAGCTGCAATTGAGACTTACGACTTAATGAGTGAAAGATGGTTTACACATGCAACACCAACGTTGTTTAATGCCGGTACACCGAAACCTCAAATGTCGTCTTGTTTTCTTTTAACTGTTCAAGATGATAGTATAGACGGAATTTACGATACACTTAAACAAACTGCATCAATATCACAATCAGCTGGAGGTATTGGTCTTTCAATTCACGATATTAGAGCAACTGGTTCTTACATTAAAGGAACCAATGGTACATCAAATGGAATTGTACCAATGCTTAAAGTATTTAACGATACCGCTCGCTATGTAGATCAAGGTGGAGGAAAAAGAAAAGGTTCGTTTGCTATTTATTTAGAGCCTTGGCATGCTGATGTTTTTGATTTTCTTGATTTAAAGAAAAACCATGGTAAAGAGGAGCAACGTGCACGTGATTTATTTTACGCCATGTGGATTCCGGATTTATTCATGAAAAGAGTAGAAGAAAACGGCAATTGGACTTTGATGTGTCCTAACGAATGCCCTGGTTTATCTGATACTTATGGTGCTGGATTCGTGAAACTTTACGAAAGCTATGAAAAAGCGGGGAAAGGAAGAAAAACCATTCCTGCTCAAAAATTATGGCACAAAATAGTAGAATCGCAAATTGAAACTGGTACACCTTACATGTTGTACAAAGATGCGGCTAACGAAAAATCAAATCAAAAGAATTTAGGTACGATCAAATCAAGTAACTTATGTACTGAGATTATTGAATATACTGCTAAAGATGAAGTTGCGGTTTGTAACTTGGCATCAATTGCACTACCTAAATTTGTAAAAGAAGGTAAATTCGATTTCGAAAAACTTTTTCAAATATCATACAGAGCTGCTTTAAACCTGAACAAAATAATCGATAATAATTTCTATCCGGTTATTGAGGCACGTAATTCAAATATGCGTCACCGACCAATTGGTTTAGGTGTTCAAGGATTGGCTGATGCGTTTATTTTAATGCGTTACCCTTACGATTCAGCAAAAGCAAAACAACTCAATAAAGACATATTCGAAACAATCTATTACGCTGCTTTATCTGCTTCTAAAGATTTAGCTAAAGTTGATGGTCCTTATGAAACGTACGAAGGGTCGCCAGTATCACAAGGAATTTTACAACACGATATGTGGGGAGTAACACCATCGGATCGTTGGGAGTGGGATGTGTTGAAAGAAGAAATTAAGAAACATGGCGTTAGAAACTCTTTATTGTTAGCTCCTATGCCAACTGCTTCTACTGCGCAAATTCTTGGAAACAACGAAGCCTTTGAGCCTTATACGTCAAACATCTACACACGTAGAACTTTATCAGGCGAATTTGTTATCGTAAACAAACACTTATTACGTGATTTAGTAAAACTTGAAATTTGGAACGACGAATTGAAAAATGAGCTGATTTCTGCCAATGGTTCAATTCAAAACATAGATGTAATTCCAGATAACTTAAAGGAACTTTACAAAACAGCTTGGGAAATCAGCCAAAAAGTAACGATCAATTATGCTGCTGATAGAGGCGCATTCATTGATCAATCTCAATCATTAAATGTATTTATGGAAAACCCAACTTTGGGTAAATTAACATCAATGCATTTTTATGGATGGAAAGCAGGCCTTAAAACAGGAATGTATTACTTGAGGACTAAAGCTGCCACACAAGCTATTCAGTTTACGGTTGATAAATCCAAAATTGAAAACAAAATTCCAAAGAGTCAAGAAGAATACCAATCCATGCTTAAAGAAGCAAAAGTTGCCGCTGAAAACGGTGAGGATTGTGAAATGTGCTCAGGCTAGAATAGGATGAGAACAGAGGGTGTCAACCAATTTTGTTTGAAAATATATTGATGAAAGACCAGCCCAATAGGCTGGTCTTTTTTTGTGAAATACTTCGAATGCCTCCGCGCGATTGCAACGCGTGGATATTTTACGCAGGGGAGGTTGAAATATTTACCCAATAATTGAAACATCACTAATCAGCTTCCAGTTTCCGTCTGCAGCTGGAGCCAATAGAATCAAGGGCATAAAAGTTATTTTTGTTCCTTTAAAGCTGCAGGCAATAATGATAGTGTACTCACTTCCTTCTGATAAATTCTTTTGATATTTGGATTCAGGTTGAACGGGCAGCAAAAACTTTATGGTTGTTTTGGATGTCGTGATTTAATCAACAGAAACTTCTAACATATCGAAAGAAACGGATTCCGAAGGTAATACACTAATATTAAAGAGAACCGGATAGGTTTTCCCTTATTGCCTATTGAAAAATTGGTTTAGAAAAGCATCAAACAACTTTTGCTTGCTCTCTTTAACTTTATGCTTTTCTAGATGATTTGGTGGGCCCCAAGGTGTGGGATTAACATCAACTATATAAATGAGTTTTGAGTCGTTGTCTCGCAAAACATCAAGTTCAGCATAATCAACTTTAAGCAATTTACAGAACCATGTTATTTTTTCTTGCTCATCAAGAGATAAAACAGTTTTAACCTCCACCATTTTTGCTGATGAATTAATGTTGCTGAAACGGGTTTCCCTTGAGCGAAATTTCAAATAAACAAATGGAATTTCATCTCCAACTACCGGAACTCGGTAATCTAAAACTTGATTGTTTTCAGCGGTGTTGTCAATCACCAATTGGTAAACATATTGTTTGTTTACTTCAGTTATTGGCCCATCGATTACCTTGCCATCGTGCATGGCGTTGGCATCGCTTTTAAGTACCATTTTGCCTTGGTATTCTTTTGGGTTCAGGTTTACACAATAACCAAATACTTGCTGGTGAATTTCGTCAATTGCATATTTTCCAATAGTGTCAATTTTGCTGTTTATGGTTGGTTGGGTGGTAATTTTAGGCCAATCAAACCTGGCTCTTTCCGTTTCGTTTTGCCAATCAATAACCAAGCTGTGCTTTAGCTTGGGGTTGTTGGTCATGTTAATGTTGTTCTCTTTCAGAATTTTTGAAAGCACCATACGTTTGTTCGGAAACTCCGGATAAAACAAAACAGTTTTGGTTTTACCTCCGTTTAATAGCCAATTAAACAAAAACCGGACAACCCAAAGATTGTCTTCTAAAATGCGTTTAAAAAAGGATTTGTAATGGTATCTGTTAATGAACATGCAGCGCGAAAGTACTTTAATGCAGGTTTATTTAGTCACTAACTTTTTCAAAAACCCATCAATGCTTTTTGCGTCTTCTATTTTAAAATCACCAATAACGGTTCTACGAAGAACAGAAAGATGAGCGCCGTTGTTTAATGCTTTGCCAAAATCGTAGGCAAGTGATCTTATATAAGTTCCTTTGGTTACGCTCGCCTTAAACTCAACATTTGGCAAGTCTATTTTAGTTAGCTCAAACTCTTTAATAGTAACTCGGTTTGTTTTGAGGTTTATTTCACCGCCTTTACGGGCAACAACATAAGCCTTTTCGCCATCTACTTTTTTAGCTGAAAAAATGGGTGGCATTTGATCTTGTTCACCAACAAACTGTTTTGCTGTTTGATGTAGTATTTCTTCTGTAATTTCAGAAACATCAAAGGTGTTTTCAAACTCAGTTTCTAAATCATAAGATGGTGTTGTCGCGCCAAGGGTAATTGTACCCGTATAGGTTTTTTCTAAATTCATAAAGGTGCTGATTGTTTTGGTTGCTCTACCAATACAAATAATTAGAAGTCCGGTTGCTAAAGGATCTAAGGTTCCTGCGTGCCCCACTTTTAGTTTCTTAATCTGTAGGTGCTTTTTTAAACCGTATCTTAACTTGTTCACCACATCAAACGATGTCCAGTTAAGTGGTTTATCTATGAGAACTGTCTCTCCGGCTATGTAGTCTGGGTTTTCGATTCTAAAGCGAAGCTAAAATTGACAGAGTGCCAGCAACAAAACAGTAAAAAGCGAAGTACTTCAATTGGCTTTTCTTAACTAGAGCAATCATCCATTTACAAGCAAATAAGCCAGCAACAAAAGCAGCTACAAAACCAACAATTAAACTGATGGATTGATCTCCGCTAAACGCTATTTCACCATCTAAAATATCTTTGGTCATTTTACCAAGAATAAGAGGAACAACCATTAAAAATGAAAACCGAGCAGCTTTTTCTCTGTCGATACCTAATAAAACAGCAGTTGAAATAGTTGCGCCGGAGCGCGAAATGCCTGGCATAATAGCAATGGCCTGTGAAATACCGATAAGTAAAGCGCTTAAATATCCAACTGGGTTTTCAGAAGATGTTGCTTTATCAGCAAGAAACAAAAGAGCTCCCGTAACTACTAGCATAGCACCAACAAGTAATATTTGCCCATCAAATAGAGATTCAATTTCATCGTTAAAAAGAACCCCAACTACTGCTGCAGGAACCATTGAAAGAATGATTTTTAAACTAAAAATCAGTTCAGCGTTCCATTTAAACTGGAGTAAACCCTTGAAAATATCTGCAACTTCTTTCCGGAAAACAACCAAAGTTGCAAGTGCCGTTGCTGCGTGCACCGTAACGGTAAAAAGCAAACCTTCTTCAGATACAGCATTGCTACCCATGATCCATTTTGCTAATTCTAAATGACCTGATGAACTTACTGGCAAAAACTCAGTGAGCCCTTGAATAATCCCTAAAATTAGGGCCTCAACAATACCCATTACTCTTTGTTGTCAGCTTGCTTTTTGAAAATAGCATACATAACTACGCCCATTCCAATTAACACCATTGAAGGCGCAACGGTAATTCTAGTGGCTGAAAAAACCTCTGGGTTAAAAACATCTCTTGATTCGGCATTACCACCAACCATCAACATGAATCCGATAAGGATTACACCAACTCCTGCAGCCATTAGGATGTAGTTTATTTTTTCGAAAGGCATTTCATTGTTGTTCATATTTTTTGTTTATTATTTTTCTAATGTCCCGATAAATATCGGGATGTAGAAGTATTAGTACATTTTATCAGTTTTCATTCTTAAGTATCGGCTAACAGCCAATGCAGTGCTTATCCAAGTAATAACAATTCCAAAAAGCAACACTATTCCTACCAACGATACTAACAATTCTAAATCTTGAATTTCAAATAACTCCGGCATTAATTGTTGTGAGTAATACACAACACCAATCAATAATGCACTTGCTATTATTGCTCCGTAAACGCCGTTCATTATGCTTTTCCAAACGAAAGGTCTACGTATAAAACTAGACGTTGCTCCAACCAATTGCATCGTTTTTATTAAAAATCGTTTAGAGTATATGGCTAGTCGAATGCTGTTGTTAATCAATGAAATTGCAATAATCAGCAGCAACCCTGAAAAGGCTAAAATTACCATACTAATTTTGCGGATGTTCTTGTTTACGTCCGCAATAAGCGATTCTTGATAATTAATTTCTTTAATTTTTGGGTTCGCACTCAACGATTCTTTAATCCATGCAAGGCTGTCGGAGTTGGCATATTGGGCATTTAATTTCACATCCAAACTTGGTAATAGTGGATTGTAACCCAAGAAAGAAATAAAGTCTTCACCTAATTCTTCCTGCATTTCAGCAGCAGCTTTTTCTTTATCAATATAGTCTGTTGATTTGGTGAATTTAGCAGCAACTAAACTCTTTTGAAGTTTAAAAATATCAACCTCTTTTATATCTTCTTTAATGATGATTGAAAAACCAATGTTTTCTTTAACATGATTGGAAAGGCGGTTCGCATTTAGCAATACAAAACCCAAAAGACCGAGCATAAAAAGCACCAATGAAATGCTCACAATTACTGTAAAGTAACTTGAACGTAAACGCTTTTTAGAAAATTTATCTTCTGCTGTTGCCAATCGATTCTAAACTAGGCGGCTAAAATAAGAATTTTCAGTGGTGTTTAAAGCCATTTCTAAAATCCATAATGCTTAATTTCGCCGCTCAAAACAAGAACATGGAGTACGATTTTAGGACAAACGAAAAAAAGTGGCAAAACTACTGGTCAACCAACCACACTTTTAAAGCTGTTTTAGATAAAACTAAACCCAAATATTATGTGCTAGATATGTTCCCTTATCCATCTGGAGCAGGCTTGCACGTTGGTCACCCGTTAGGCTATATCGCTTCCGACATTTTGTCGCGCTTTAAACGATTGCAAGGGTTTAACGTGTTGCACCCAATGGGCTATGATGCTTTTGGTTTACCTGCTGAACAATATGCTATTCAAACCGGTCAGCACCCTGCAAAGACTACTGAAGAAAATATTTTAATATACCGCGAGCAACTTGATAAAATTGGGTTTTCGTTCGATTGGAAAAGGCAAGTTAAAACATCTGAACCAAGCTATTACAAATGGACACAGTGGATTTTTATGCAATTGTTCAATTCGTATTTCTGTAACGATGAGCAAAAAGCGAAACCAGTATCTGGGTTAAATAAGGTTTTTAATAACGAAGGAAACAGCTCTATAAACGCTGCTCATTCTTGTAATTTATCATTTACTGCTGAACAATGGAAAGGTTTTTCTCACAAAGAGCAACAAGACATTTTGTTGGATTATCGCTTGGCTTACTTAGCGGAAAGCGTGGTTAACTGGTGTCCTGAAATGGGAACTGTTTTGGCCAACGATGAAGTAAAAGACGGCAAATCAGAACGCGGTGGATACGAAGTCGTTCAGAAAAAAATGAAGCAGTGGAGTTTGCGAATTACTGCTTATGCTCAACGTTTGTTGGATGGATTAGAAAACCTTGATTGGAGTGATGCTTTAAAAGACATTCAGTCGAACTGGATTGGTCGCTCCGAAGGTGCTCAGATTAAATTTGATTTAGATGGACATGACGAAGTAATTGAAGTTTTCACGACACGACCTGATACCATTTTTGGTGTTTCGTTTATGGTGCTTGCACCAGAACACGAGTTGGTTTCTAAAATAACCACGGCTGGGCAAAAAGTGGAAGTTGAAAAATACATTGTAGTATCAAGTCACCGCAGCGAACGTGAGCGGTTGGCTGATGTAAAAAACATCACTGGTGCTTTTACCGGCGCGTATGTAAAACAACCTTTTTCGGATGAAAAAATTCCTGTTTGGATTGGAGATTACGTTCTTGCCGGATATGGAACTGGAGCTGTAATGGCAGTCCCTTCTGGTGATCAACGCGATTGGGATTTCGCCAATCATTTTGGTTTGGCTATTCCTCCGATTATTAAAGGACAAGATGTTTCTGAAGGCGCTGAGGTCTCGAAAGATGGCGAAATTATAAACTCTGATTTCCTTAACGGGATGAAGGTAAAGAAAGCCATTAAACTCATTTTATTCAAAGTGAAAGAAATGGGCATTGGTGAACACCGAATCAATTATAAAATGCGCGATGCCGTTTTTGGTAGACAACGTTATTGGGGAGAGCCAATCCCAGTTTATTATGTTGATGGTGTGCCGAATTTGGTAAAAGAAGAACATTTGCCTTTGGCTTTACCTAAAGTTGATAAATACTTACCTACTAGCGATGGCGAGCCACCTTTAAAAAGATCTGAAAATTGGAACTACAACCCTGAAAAAGGAATTGTAAAAAGTGGCGAAGGTTATGAATTGGAGCTGACTACAATGCCAGGTTGGTCCGGATCCTCTTGGTATTATTTGCGCTACATGGATGCAGATAACCCAAATGAAATAGCATCGAAAGAAGCATTGGAATATTGGGGTCCCGTTGATTTTTATTTAGGTGGAGCAGAGCACGCAACTGGTCACTTGTTGTATTTTCGATTTTGGACAAAAGTTCTTCACGATTTGGATTTTTTATCGTTTGATGAACCGGCTAAAAAGCTGTTGAATCAAGGAATGATTCAAGCTGAGGATGGTCAAAAAATGAGCAAGCGTTATGGAAACGTGGTTAACCCAGATGATGTAATTGCTGATCATGGAGCAGATGCCTTGCGTTTACATGAGATGTTTTTAGGTCCTATTGAAATGCACAAACCATGGAACACCCAAGGGATTGAAGGTGTTTCTAAATTTTTAAGAAAACTCTGGAGGTTATATCATGACGTAGACGGAGACTTCAATATTTCTGAGGAGCCTGCAACCAAGTCTGAATTAAAATCGCTTCACAAAGTGATTAAGAAGTTTGCAGAAGACACCGAACGTTTGTCGTTTAATACTTCGGTAAGTGCTTTTATGGTTGCTGTAAATGAACTAGGCGATTTAAAATGCAACAAAAGAGAAATTCTTGAGCCATTAACAATTGTTGCTTCATGCCATGCTCCACATATAACCGAAGAACTGTGGAATAAACTAGGTCATTCTGAATCGATAAGTAAAGCTGAATTACCAATATATAATGAGGCTTATCTTAAAGAAGACACTAAAAAATATCCTGTTTCATTTAATGGTAAAATGCGTTTTATGTTGGAATTACCAATGGATTTCAATAAGCAACAAATTGAAGAAGCAGTAACTACCAACGAACAGTCCGAACGCTGGTTAGAAGGTAAAACACCTAAAAAAATTATCGTTGTTCCCGGTAAAATTGTGAACATCGTTTTATAAATAGCCCAACACAATCTAAAAGGCAATCCAACCCTCCATTAATTATGAAATTGAAGTCAATATTGATTGGCTCTGCACTATGTATATCAATGCAGGGTATTGCTCAAACCGACACATCAAATTTAAAAGAGGTTGTTGTATTCGATAACAGGATTGAAATCCCCTTTTCAAAAGCATCAAAGAGCATTGAAGTTTTGAGCGCTAAGAAAATAGAGGCTTTACCGATAAACCAAACCCAAGAGCTTTTACCCTTGATTGGCAGTGTTGATTTACGACAAAGAGGGGCTTACGGAATTCAATCTGATATTTCGATTAGAGGGGGTAATTTTGAGCAAAGTTTGGTAATGATTAACGGAATGAAATTAACCGACCCTCAAACTGGTCACCACACCATGAATTTGCCTTTACCACTTTTCGCAATTAAGCAGGTGGAGGTTCATAAAGGAACTGCCGCAAGTCGATTTGGGCAAAATGCTTTTTCTGGAGCGGTAAATTTTGTTACTGAAATACCTGAGAAAAATAGAGGCATCGCCTATGCAACCGCTGCTGATTTTAGTACATTTAGAATTGGTGCAGGCGGAAATTTTAAAACCGGTAAAATCAAACATTTATTATTTGCTGAAAACAGCAGATCAACAGGGTATCGTAAAAACTCCGATTATAATTTAACCCAAGTGTATTATCAAAATGAATTGGCTGCAAACCAGTATAACAGCATAAGCTTAACTGGAGCTTACACGCAACGCGAATTTGGAGCAGGGGGTTTTTATGTTCCTAACTCAAACGAGTACGAAGAAGTAAAAACGGGATTGGTTGGACTTAACCACAAGTACCAAAAGGAGAATTTATCGTTAAAAGGAAACGCTTATTACCGCATCAACGATGACCATTATGTGTTCTTGCGTAATGCGCCAGAAGTATTTCAAAATTTTCATTTATCACAAACGTTTAATGCCGACTACAATGCAACTTATAATTCGAAAAAGGCTATTACAGCAATTGGCGTAGAAGCCCGTCATGCAGATTTAGAAAGCACCAATTTAGGCGATAGAAACAGAACGGTTTTAGGTATCTATGGAGAACATAGAATGTATTTTGCCAAGTTGTTGGTTCACCCAGCCATTTATGGTAATTACAATACCGATTGGGGTTTTGACGTTTTTCCTTCGTTGGATTTGGCATATGAATTCACAGACAATGCTTCGGTTTATGGTAATGTTGGAACATCTTTAAGAGCTCCATCATATACCGATTTACATTACCAAGGCAGAACAAACATTGGTAATGTCAACCTGAAACCTGAAGAAGCCATTAGCTACGAATTAGGATATAAGTTTTCTAAGCAAAAGCTATTGATTAATACGGTTGTATTCAGACGTGATGCTTCAAAGTTGATTGACTGGGTTCAAGCTGATTCACTTTCACCTTGGCAACCGCAAAATTTTTACAACGTACTTTATCAAGGCGCCGAGTTGTCTTTTAGTTTAACTGATGTAGCCATGTCAAAGATTAAACTACCTGAGGTTTATTTGAGCTATACCTATATTGATGCAGATTTAGTTGAAACGGCTGCCTTTGCATCACAATACAATTTGAGTAACTTAAAGCATCAATTAATCGCCAGAGTAACCAATAAAATAACCAACGATTTAACCCATTCTGTTGCTTTCAGATGGCTGCAAAGAGGGACATTACCAAGCTACTCTATCTTAGACTACAAAATCAGCTACAATGTTGACAAACTCAACTTTTATTTGGTTCTGAACAATGCTCTAGACAGCATTTATTCTGAATCAGGTTATGCAACCATGCCAGGTAGGGTTATCGGTGGCGGAGTTGTCGTTAGGTTTTAGAAGATGATTTATTTTTTGGCACAGCGTTTGAAATATCCGACATCAAACGGTGCATGATGAAAACGAAAAAAAACATTTTACTCCTACTAGCAGTTCTTGGGCTGATGGCTTTCGGAGATCCACACAAACGAGTGGGAAGCGTTGAAGGACTAGGGAACTACCACCAAAGAGTTACCGATTTCAGTCCTTTTGCTCCGGGTGAAAAACTCGATTTTAAATTACACTACGGTTTTATAAACGCAGGAGTTGCTTCATTGGAGGTTAATGAAGCAGACCAAAGTGTAGATGGAAAAGAAGTACTTCAATTTTTAGGAAACGGAAAGAGCGGTGGTACTTTCGACTGGTTTTTTAAAGTTCGTGATGAGTACCAAAGTTTTGTAGATGCTGAAACTACAAACCCATTAGTATTCAAACGAAGAGTAAACGAAGGCGGCTACCACATAAGCCGAGATTATACATTTCTACAGGAAGAAAAGTTAATTGAGGATGGTAGAAATAAAGATAAAGTTGCTGTACCTGAAAACATTCAGGATATATTATCTGCTTTTTACTACGCACGAACTTTAGATTTCGACAAGATTAAAGTAGGTCAAGTTATTGAATTGTACTCTTACATGGATTATGAAGTATGGCCTTTAAAGGTTCGTTTTAAAGGAACCGAAAAAGTTAAAGTTGACGCCGGTGAATTCGATTGTTTACGTTTTGTACCAGTAGTTCAAGAAGGACGAGTTTTTAGTGATGAAGAAGACTTAAATGTTTACATAACAAACGATAAAAACAGAATCCCTGTTTTGGTTAAAGCTGACGTATTGGTTGGCTCAATTAAGATGGAATTAACTAACTGGAAAGGTCTATCGCATCCCCTATCTAAAGTATAAAGACTGCTTGATGAAACGAAAGCGATGCGGTGTTTTATTAAAATTAAGCCCCGCTAAAAGCGGGGCTTTTTGTTTTGTATCGTTTTAGAAAATTGAATTATTTTCGATGATATTTAATAAACCGCTACTAATTACTTGCCTATAAACAAATAGCTTTGCAGCATGATTGAAATAGGCAAATACAACAAATTAACAGTTTCAAAATTTGTAGAATTTGGACTGTACCTAACTGACGGTGAAGTTGAAATATTGTTACCTCAGAAGTACATTACTGAAGAGATGGCCATCGACTCAGAACAAGAAGTGTTTGTTTACAAAGACGCAGAAAACAGAGTTATCGCTACCACTCTTATACCCAAAGTAACACTAGATGAATTTGCAGCTTTAGAGGTATCACAGGCAACTGAATTTGGTGCTTTTATGGAATGGGGAATCCCGAAAGAACTGTTTGTGCCTCATAGCGAGCAATCTGTTCCTTTTGAAGTAGGACAAAAGCATGTTGTTTTTATGTATTTAGATGAAAAATCGAATCGACTAGCGGCAAGCTCAAAAATTGATAAATTCATCCGCAACACGTTATTCACAGTAAACGAAGGTGATAAAGTTTGGATTATGGTAACTAAAGAAACACCAATCGGGTTTAGTGTTATCGTAAATGGAAGGTATAAAGGACTGCTATATAGAAATGAAGTTTTTAAACCTCTTGAAATTGGCGACGAATGTGCAGCATACATTAAGCAAATTAGAGAAGACAACAAGCTTGATGTTACGTTGAACCTTATATCGCACAAAGCAATTGAACCGGATGCTCAAAAAATTTTAGACTTAATAAATCAGAACGACGGTTTTTTAAACGTAACGGATAAAAGCTCGCCTGATGAAATTTATAGATTAACACACCTGAGTAAAAAAGCATTCAAACGTGCAGTTGGCTCGTTGTATAAAGGCAAAATTATCTCGCTTGAAAAAACTGGCCTTCAATTACTGAAATAGATTGAATAAGTTATTGCCTCATTTAGCTCTTTTTGGTACTTCATTATTGTATGGTATCAATTATACTGTAGCTAAAGGGCTAATGCCTGATTATCTAGAACCACTAGGGTTTATCTTAACTCGAGCATTTGGTGCTTTGCTTATGTTTTGGCTCCTGGGAAGCCTATATAAGTCAGAAAAAATAGAACGAAACGATTTTATCAGACTCGCGTTTTGTGGATTGTTTGGGGTAGCACTTAATCAATCGTTGTTTTTTAGTGGCTTGAATTTAACTACACCAATTAATGCTGCAATAATAATGACCACCAACCCTATAATGGTGTTAATAGCTACAGGAATTATTCTTAAAGAACGATTAACAAAAACCCGTTGGCTTGGCATTGGAATAGGACTCTCAGGAGCATTGTTAGTAATAGCAGTAGGTAAAAGCATTCATTTTGGTTCTGATACCGTGTTGGGTGATTTAATGATTTTTTTAAACGCAACATCTTATGGTATCTACTTGGTAATTGTAAAACCATTAATGGTGAAATACAAGCCTTTAACTGTAATAAAATGGGTGTTTTTGTTTGGTGCTTTGTACGTTTTTCCTTTTGGGATAGGTCAGTTTATGGATGTAGAATGGTCCACATTTGATAGTTCAATTTGGGGAGCTGTTACCTTTGTGGTAATTGGAACGACTTTTTTGGCCTACTTGTTCAATATTTATGCTCTAAAGTCTTTGAGTCCGAGTGTAGTAAGTATTTACATTTACGCTCAACCTGTTATCGCATCATTAATTGCGGTAACACTAGGTGCTGACAGCCTAGATTCAATTAAAATAATGGCAACTTTATTAATATTTGTTGGGGTTTATTTGGTGGGCAAGCCAACTAAGAAAGGGGTAGTTTAAAAACAAGTCTAAAGTCAAGGCTCTCCAGCGCAGAAGAGAGGCTGGCCTCTGAACTTAATTATTATAACTTCAATTAAAGTACATTTAGTGCTTGTTCTTTTATTTTTTCAAGTTCATCTTTCATCACAACCACCAATTTTTGAATTTCGGCATGGTTGGCTTTCGAGCCAATGGTGTTTATTTCACGACCCATCTCTTGTGATATAAACCCAAGTTTTTTTCCTTGCGCAACCTTTTCCGTAACAGTTTCATTAAAATACAACAAGTGACTTTTTAAACGAACTATTTCTTCGTTCAGATCATATTTTTCAAGGTAGTATACAATTTCTTGCTGCATCCGTCCTCTGTCGTTTTCATCTAAAGCACCAAGGTCAGAAAGTTTTTGCTCCATTCTAGCCTTTACGCTTTCAGCTCTTTCCGGAGCCAATTTTTCGATTCTTTCCAACTGTTTTGAAATTGCGTTTAAACGATCAGTAAAATCATCGTTAAGCCTAGTGCCTTCTGCTAATCTGAATTCTTGAAGTTTACTAATCGCATCTAATATTACGGTTTCAGTTACTAACCATTCTTCTTTATTCAATCCTTCTTCCATACTCTCAATAACCTCTGGCATTCTTAAAGCAGTGTTAAAAAGCTCCGGTCTTGTATCAATTTTCGCCGATAAGGTTTTAAGCTGATTGTAATACGCCAAAAACTTATCCTCGTTTATGGTAGTATTGGGAGTTGAATCGTGGTCTTCAACATGAATATTTAAATCGATTTTACCTCTTTCTAGTTGTTTTGAGATAAGGTTTCTGATCACCAATTCTTTTTCGCGATAAGCACTTGGAAAGCGAAGTTTGATGTCAGCAGTTTTGCTGTTTAATGACTTTACCTCGATGGTTATTTTTTTATTATTTACCGTTCCTTCAGCTTTTCCAAAGCCTGTCATTGAATGAATCATATCCTATAATTAGCTCACAAAAGTAAACCGATTATTAACACAGCAATTAATTAAACAAGTCATATACTTTAACCCTGAAAGAGGTAATTGATTTAAATTAAATTGATTGTTTACATTCTTTATATGGAAAAAAAACAGTTGTTTCGTAGTTGTAAAATTAGAGGTATGTCAAAATTCATTATCGTCTCTGCTCCATCAGGTGCGGGTAAAACAACAATAGTTCATGAAATCATGAAGACAATTCCTGAACTTGAGTTTTCAATATCTGCAACAAGCAGAGCTCCTCGTGAAAATGAAAAACAGGGTGTTGATTATAATTTTTTAGGCGTTGACGGATTCAAATTAGCAATAGCAAATAACGAACTGTTGGAGTGGGAGGAAGTGTACCCAAATCAGTTCTACGGAACATTAAATGCTCAGGTAGATACAGCTAAAGAGGCAGGAAAAGTTTTGATTTTTGATGTTGATGTTGATGGCGGCGTTACGTTGAAAAATAAATTTGGTGCTGACGCCTTAGCGCTATTTGTCACTCCACCATCTATACAAGAATTGAAGCACAGATTGATTAGACGAGGAACTGAAACTCAAGGAACCCTTCACATTAGATTAGGCAGAGCACAAAAAGAAATGAATCGCGCGGGTGAGTTTGACCATCAGGTGGTTAACACAATCTTAGAAGATGCAGTTGCAGAAACAGAAAAGCTGGTTAAAGAATACATCAGTAAATAAAAGTTAAATGAAGAATATTGGGCTTTATTTCGGAACCTTTAATCCTATACATGTAGGACATTTAATTATTGCCAATCATATGGTGAATTATGGAGGCTTAGATGAAGTGTGGTTTGTTGTTAGCCCTAAAAACCCATTTAAGGCAAAACATACTTTACTAGAAGATTATCACAGACTAGCAATGGTTCGTGTTGCCATTGAAAACAACAGTAATTTAAAGGCATCAGATATTGAGTTTGGTTTAACAAAGCCTTCTTTTACCATTAATACATTAGCGCACTTAAAAGAGAAGTACCCAACTAAAAATTTCACACTAATTATGGGTGAGGACAATTTAAGGGGACTCCATAAATGGAAGAATTACGAGGAAATAATTAACAATTATGCGCTGTTTGTCTATCCTAGGATAGAAGGTTTTGCTGAAGAAGAGAACCCTTTAAAAAACCACAAAAACGTTTCTTTTTTCGACGCTCCGATAATGAACATTTCATCAAGTTTCATTAGGAAATCTATTAATGAAAAGAAAGATGTTTCATATCTATTAAGTGAGCCTGTATTTGAATATTTATCCGAAATGCATTTCTATCAAAAGTAGTATGAGTAGAAAAGTGAAATCGGCTGAGTTTAAGCACGACACCATTTCTTACTATACCCAAGGTGAGGGTCAATCCATAGTTTTAATTCATGGGTTTTTAGAATCTGCAGAAATGTGGTTTGAATATGCCAATGAGCTCGCAAAAACGCATTACGTTATTATGCCCAATTTACCAGGGCACGGCAATACGGCTTGTTTCGGCTACGATCACAGCATGGAGTTGATGGGTGACAGTGTAATTGCCATTTTAAAGGCAGAAAACAAAAGAAAAGCAATTGTCGTTGGCCACAGTATGGGTGGCTATGTGGCAATGGCCATGGCAGATAAACACCCTGATGTTTTAAAAGGTTTGTGTTTGTATCATAGCACTGCAAAAAGCGACTCAGCAGAACGAAAAAACGGGAGGCTACAAGCCATTAAATTGGTTCAACAAAACCACAAAAGTTTTATTAGAATATCGATACCGTTGTTGTTTAGACCAAAATACAGAATTCCTTACAGGCAAGAAATAAATAAGCTAAAAAGAGCGGCTTTGTTAATGCCAAAACAAGGAATTATAGCTGCTTTGCAAGGAATGAGAGAAAGACCCAATAGAGAAATTATTTTCAAGTTTCCTCCATACCCTGTGCTGTTAATCGGAGGTAAGCACGATCATTTGATTCCGTTTAATGATTTAAAAATACAAGCAAGTTTATCGGAAAATGTACAAGCCATTAGGTTAAAAGAGGCAGGCCATATGTCGTTTGTGGAAGAAAAAGAAAATGCTTTAAACTGGATTGTTCGCTGGTTAAAGCATCGAGAAACCTAAGAAGGTCTCTGATTCAAGAAACTTAAAAACTCAGGTTTTTTTCGTCTTGAAACTTCAGCTTTTGATTCATCGCTCATTAAAACATACCCACCTTCGCCTTTCACGTATTTAACCAAATGCTCCAAGTTTATTAAGTGTGATCTATGGACCCTAAAAAAGTTGTCTCCAGAGAACATATCTTCAAAATCACCAAGTGTTCTTGACGCAACCACTTTTCTGCCTTCGGTTCTATAAAATATGGTGTAATTACCGTCAGACTCGCATCTCACAATGTTTTTAAGGGGTATTAAAATAAGGCTATTTCCGTAAGGTATAGCAACTTGCCGTTTGTGACTTTCAGCTTTTATGTTTTCAATTAACGCCTTTACTTTTTCTTTTTCGTTGCGTTGTTTCGACTTTTCTATGTTGTGTTTCTGAATCGCTTTTTCAAGCTCATCTATATCAACTGGTTTTAGCAAATAATCTAATGCCGAAAACTTTATTGCCTTAATAGCATATTGATCATACGCGGTTACAAAAATTACGTTAAAAGGAAACTCTTCAAATCTTACTAATAAATCAAACCCGCCTCCGTTTGGCATTTCAATATCTAGAAAAACCAATTCAGGTTTTAAAGTATTGATCATCTCTTCAGCATCAGCAATGTTATTAGCAGTACCAACAACCTCGACCTCTTCACTAAAATATTTAGATAGAATATTTTTTAATGATTCTCTAGCTCCATTTTCATCGTCTACAATAAGTATTTTATTCTTCATAATGTTCGGTTTTAATTGGCATATAAATCATCACCTCGGTTCCACAAGGTGAATTATTTTCATCATATAAATCAGTAATTTTCACGTTCATCTCAGAGTAATCGAGTTTATTTATTATTTCTAATCTACTCTTAGTTATACTCATTCCTCTCGATTTGTGTTTGTGTTTTTTCGCAGCTTTTATTTTTTCTGCAGCCACACGTCCTATTCCGTTGTCTTTAATTGTTGATATAAAATGGTTTTCACCTTTTACTAGAGAAACATCAATGCTACCCTTACCTGTCATATTTAAGATGCCATGGTTTAAGGCGTTTTCAATATATGGCTGAATTAACATTGGAGGAATTTGATCAAAGTCAGGGTCAATTTCTGGGTCAAGATCAATGAAATAATTAAATTTTTGGTCGAACCTCATGGACTCAATCTCCAAATATAATTCAATAGCATCCAATTCATTTTTAATAGTTACTCGAGGCTGTTTGGAGTTCTCCATTATCGACCTCATTAGCTTGGCAAATTTGTTGAGGTAGCGCAAAGCAGGTTTGGTTTCGTTGGCAGTAATGAAGTATTGAATTGAGCTAATGGTATTAAATATAAAATGGGGGTTCATTTGCGCTCTGAGCGCTTGTAACTCAAGGATGGCGATTTTTTTATCTATGTCGAATCGCTGTCTTTCTTTTTTTCTGATTTGATTTCTACTGATTTGAATTATACCAATTGTAATGGCAATGGCAGAAAAAATAAGAATAGAAATAAACCACCAAGTTTGCCAAAAGGGGTAATGTATTTTAAATGAAATAGATGCCAATTTTTCGCTCCAAACTCCACTTGTGTTCATTGCGCTTACTTCAAATTTATATTTCCCAGGTGGTAATCTGGTGTACTTAATTTCGTGGTTTGAAGTATAAACCCAATCAAGGTTTACTCCGTCGAGCTTGTATTTAAACTGCAGTAACTCCTGTTGAATTGGTGAGATGCCTGCAAATGAAATACGAACAAAATTTTGATCGAAGTCAAGATCATAAAAAGGCAAAACAGTAGTATCTTGATTTAGAATGCTAACTCCGCTGATATAAATACTTGGAGCTACTTGTTCTTCAAATCCTGATTTTCTAGTTTGGTGGCTTGAATTTTCATGATATTTTACGTTTTCGGGTGTTGATATTTCAACGTTCATTGAGTCGCCAGAGGAGCTGTAAATATTTGGTGCTTTGTAATATATTTTTGATTGGCTTGGAAGAAAATAAATCCCATGCGACGATGTGGTTATCCATAAATCACCTGTATTATCTTGGTGTAATCCAGTAACAGATTTATTAATAATATAGTTGGTTCTAGAAGCTCTTGTAATTCTCGCTTTATCAAATTTAACCAACCCACCGTTGTTCAAACCTACCCATATATTGTTGTCTCGATCTTGTAAAAAGCATTCAATACTTTTCTCTAAAAATATTCTTGAAATAACACCATGTTTGTTAAAGTGAACAAGCTCATAGTCTTTTGAATAGAGCATTGAGCTGTCTCTAAGCTTAATAATGTTACTTTTTGAAAAACCAGCTCCTCCTGAAAGGCTAAACGATATATTGGTGTCTAAACCATGATAAAAAACACTGTTTTGTTTTGCTTCAGAGGCATTAAGGGTGATAAATGCATTTTCAGATATTTCGAAAATGTAATATTTATGGCTCAGTGAAGGCATTATAATTTGACTCAACTCACCCTTTATTGGATCAATGGTTACTATGTCACCATTGAACATCATAGTAATATATAAAGTGCACTCGTCATCGCAGACTACATTATTTACCAATCCTTTTTTTATTAAATCCTTGTTTTTTTCGGAAGTAATTATTGGTTTAAACGAGCCCTTGCTATAAACGAAAATGCTTCCGAATAAAGAATAACAAAACAACTTTTTGTTTGAGCTTAATAGAACACCAATAAGCTTATCACCGGATATTGGTAAGTTAATCTCGTGGCAATCAAATTTAAAGCCATCAAACACACACATGCTGTTTGTTTCGGCAACCCAAATTCGACCTTGTGCATCTTGTGCAACATTATAGGTAGTGTTGGATTTTAAACCTTCAGTTTTGGTGAAGTGTTCAAATAGACCAGCGTTTCCAATTACTGAATTACATAAAAACAAAAGAATCAATACCAGCCTATTCACTTGAATCAATTTGTTACAAGATAATTCAAAGATAAGATTCAGAAAAGCTTAAATGAGCAAACGGCCATAACCCGCAGGTTATAACCGCTATTTTTTATTGGGTGACACAATAACCCGAAAAATTTAATCTTTAAAGCCGGTTTTAATATGCAAATCACGTTGCGGAAACGGAATAGAAATATTGTTTTCTCTAAAAGCTTGATTGATCATAAAACGCAGATCACTTCTTATAATATCCACCAACCAAATATCTTTGGTCCAGAAAAGCAATTGAAAATCGAGCGATGAATTACCAAAATCCATAAACCGAACAATTGGTTTTGGGAGTTTCAATACTTTGTTGTGTTCAATGGCGCAATTAATCAACACTTTTTCAACCAACCTAGTATCGCTTCCATAAGCAATGCCAACGCGAATTTTGAAGCGTGTGTTCTCGTTTTCGGTACTCCAATTTATTACTTTGTTGCCAATTAACACATGATTAGGAACTACAATGGTAATGGAATCACGAGTCGTTATTTTGGATGTTCTGATGTTAATCTTTTCAACTTTCCCAACCAAATCGTCAATCTCAACAACATCTCCAACCGCCACAGTTTGTTCGAACAATAGAAAGATACCAGATGTTATATCATTAAAAATATTCTGAAGACCAAGCCCAATGCCAACGAATAAGGCAGCAGAGGAGGCAATTAAAATGGAAATATCAAGGCCTAAACTTTCAATAGACAGAATTATGGCAAAGGTGTAAATTAGGTATTTAGCAAGTTGACCAACCGTGTATTCTCTAGCTTCATCAAAGCCATCAATAGAGCTGCTTTTTTGGTATCGGTTTAACCCTTTTTTAATTACGTAAACTGCTAACCGCGATAAAAAAATAAGAAGCAATAAAGTAAGTATGTTGTAAAGCGAAATATGAACGTCATTGGTATTAATAAATTCATATGCAAGCGCATCCATTATGTTCGAGAAGATATTTTTCAGTTGCTCCATCTTTATTTAAGTATTACCGCACCAATTAAATCAGCTATTTTTCTTTTCGCATTATTTATAACCATTAGTTCTTTTTGTAATGGTATATAATCACGTCCTTCTTCTTGTGCTATTTTAGTTTTATTATTATTTTTTATAATAAGCTTATTAATTCTCTTTAATCTTAGCATAGTAGTAGCTGAATTAATAGCATCACTTAGCTTTTGTTCCTCACCTTTTACAAAAATCTTAACAGTGTCCCATTTATGAAGGGCGTAACGAGGGTTTACAACATCTACATAAAGGTTTACAACTTCAACCGAGTTGTCGTTTAAAAAAGCTTCTGTTCTAAGAGCTCCATCCTTTTGAACCTGCTTCATCACTGTTTCTATTACTTGCTGATAGAGTGGGTTTTCAAACGGTATTTGATCGGCTAAAAACTCTTTTATCAATCGAACCGCAAAAAGATTTTCAATGGTTTCTGGCTCCTCTTCCTTTATTACATCATCATTTTTTTTCTTGATGTGTAGGTTTCCGTAATTTAAAAGCAACCTGATAACATCTAACTCCTGAAAATCAATGTCTTGCTCATTTACATGAACTGATTGCTTCCCAATAAGCTCTATTTCAGGAAGCGGTTCTAGGTCAGGTTGTTGGTTCTGAACAGCATTTTTACTTCGCTCGTCGTTGATTCGTTTACGACGAATTTTGTTTAACTCAAGAATAAGAACTTTTTCCTCTATATCAAGCAACCTGCCGCATTCTTTGATGTATACTGCACGGGTTAAATGATCTGGAATTAAAGCAATAGAGTTTACAACTTCTCGTAAAAGTTTGGCTTTTTCTAATGGGTCGTTTTTGGCATCTTTATTAAGAACATCGGTTTTAAAGACAATAAAATCGGTGGCATATTCTGCTAGGTAATCCTTAAAGTCCTCTGAGTCTAGTTTCTGAGCATAAGAATCAGGGTCTTCGCCATCAGGAAACAACACAACCTTTATGTTGAGACCTTGTTCCAAAATCATGTCAATACCTCTAAATGAAGCTTTGATGCCAGCGGCATCTCCATCATATAAAACGGTAATGTTGGAGGTGTATCTTTTGATAAGTCTTATTTGACCTTCAGTAAGCGATGTACCTGAAGAAGCCACAACATTCTCAACGCCTGCTTGATGTAATGAAATAACATCGGTATAGCCTTCAACCAAATAGCACATATCGTGCTTTATCATTGCTGACTTGGCATAATAGATACCGTAAAGACTGTCGCTTTTGTGGTAAATTAAAGACTCGGGACTATTAATGTATTTCGGTATTTTTTTGTCGGTTTTCAGTGTTCTACCACCAAATCCTATAACTCTACCTGAAAGGTTATGAATTGGGAACATAACTCGTTCACGATAGGTATCGTAAACCCGCGCTTCTTTTTGTTTTACTAATCCGGCTTGTATTAAAAACTCAGTTTTGTACCCTTTTTCATTGGCATCTTTTACTAAGATGTTCCAACCAGAAGGATTGTAGCCCAACTTAAACTTTTTTATAATGTCGTCAGTGAAACCTCTCCCCCTAAAATAGCTTACTCCAATTGACTTCCCTTCGTCCGAATTCCATAGTTTCTCTTCGAAAAAATCTTGCCCATAACTGTTGACTATGTAAAGGCTTTCACGTTCGTTAGCAGCTTGCTTTTGTTCGTCGGTTTGTTCCTCTTCTGGTATCTCGATTTGATACCTTTTAGCAAGAAACTTTAAGGCTTCCGGATACGAATAATGTTCGTGTTCCATTAAAAATGAAACTACTGAGCCTCCTTTGCCTGAACTAAAACATTTAAATATTTGCTTTACCGGTGATACAAAAAACGAAGGTGTTTTTTCATCAACAAAAGGACTTAAACCTCTTAAGTTTTGACCGGCTTTCTTTAGGTTAACAAACTCACCAATAACCTCCTCAATACGAGCAGTTTCAAATATTTGATCAATGATAATTTTTGGAATCATCTGGTACTGTCTGTTTAGTGTTTTTGAGTTTTTATCAACTTTCCATCCTCGTCATAAAACTGCCAAGTGCCTATAGTTTTATCGGCTTTGTAATTGCCTTCGTAGCGTTTTTTTCCGTTTTTGTAATAAACGCAACTGTACCCTTCTCTTTTGCCTGATTCATAAACAGATTCGCTCCACAGAAGACCACTAGGGTAATTGTACAGCCATTTACCCATTCGTTTTTGGTCTGGATTAAATTGGCCTGATAGCTCTACTTTTCCATCAGCATAATATTGGGTGGTAGCCATTTTTGTTTTGTTTTCTCCGTCAACAAAGTACAACACTATAACTTTTGGAGTTCCATCAGCGTGAGTTTCAACAATCTCTTCGACTGTTTGGGATGTACAACCAACAATCAATGTTATCAGCAAAATGTAACACAATGAGACCAATTTTTTAATCATGTTACAAATATCAATAATAATCTAAGACATTATGAAGACTTTAGTTTCGTTTTGATTTCAGAAATTTCACGTTGTAACTCATAAACAGTCTTGGTTAAAGTTTCTTTAGGCAAATTAGGTTCTGATAATTCTGAACTTATGTAATTTACGAACTTCCATACTTCGCAAACTTCTTTAATTGATATTTCATAAGGCTTATAAAAAGGGTTGGTCGAGCATAATAGTAAGCTCGCTTTTTCGTCAAGCTTATTGTAAACTACTTTAAACACAATACCGTCGTTCTTAGTAACAACTATGTATGGTTGTCCTGATCTTAGGAGCCTCCAGTTTTGGAGGTATTCACCGGTAACCCATGAGCCTTCGCTAACTGGGGGCATCGAATCGCCACTAATTTGAAAAGAACGGTATTTCTTACTTCGATCTAAAAAAGGCATTCTAAACGTTGATAATACTTTAATGTATTCTGGGTCAGCAAAGCCATTTGAGTAGCCGGCTTTGGCTTTTTCTGGAACCAATTCTATGTTGTCTTCGTTATCATCCCCTACTGTTGTAGCGATAATTCGAAGTCCTTTTCCTTCAAGGTCAATTCCGTAACCCAATTCGAGCTGTTGGAGTCTAAGTTCAGGATAGTTGGTTAAGTCGTCGCGAATCAATTGATCAATTCCGATTAAAAAATATTCAGAAATGGCAATCAATATTTTTAATGGTGGCTCGTTGGTGCCTGCTTCATATCCACTTACACTTGTTCTTTTAACACCTACAGCATCTGAGAATATTTCTTGCGAAACCTTTTTTCGTTTTCTTAGAAACTTGATGTTCTGCGATAAATGTTTTTTTGTTTCCATAATAGTACAAATGAAGTTGCAAAATAACGCTTTTGTTGAAATTACTGACTATTTAAAGTTAATAATTTCGACAAAAGATAATTTAAGTTGTTTTGGACCATAATTTTTCTTGATGCTTTGACGGATTTAAAATGTTGTTTTAAAAGAATTTCAGGGATTTAAATTTTATTGCTGCATGCGGAGTGATTTGTTAATAAGGTGGATTGTCAACCATTATATTTGCCGCATGAGTTCGAAATGCAAAGACTTAAAAAGTTGGATGGATATAGGTGATGAACCCTTACTAATTGCTGGGCCTTGCAGCGCTGAGTCGGAAGAGCAAATGATCTTAATAGCTGACCTGTTTTTGAAGCACCGTAAACCGAATATTTTAAGAGCAGGAATTTGGAAACCTCGAACGAGGCCAAACTCTTTTGAAGGTGTAGGTGAAGTAGGTTTAAAGTGGCTGAAAGATGCTGGCATTAAATTAAATATTCCGGTAATCACAGAAGTGGCAAATACAAAACATGCTGAGCAAGCGCTAGAAGCAGGTATTGATATGTTGTGGATTGGCGCTCGAACCACGGTGAATCCGTTTTTAGTTCAAGAAATAGCAGAATCGTTAAGAGGAGTGGATATTCCAGTATTTGTTAAAAATCCAATAAACCCAGATGTAAACTTATGGATTGGAGCTTTAGAAAGGTTCCAAGCCATGGGAATTAATAAATTAGTGGCAATACACAGAGGGTTTTCATCTTACGACAGATCAGTTTATAGAAACGTACCTATGTGGGAAATACCAATTGAATTAAAAGCCAATTGCCCTGAAGTTGAGTTGATTTGTGACCCGAGTCATATTGCAGGAACCAGAGATTTACTAAAACAGATATGTCAACGTGCATTTGATTTAGACTTTGCTGGTTTAATGATTGAAACGCACCCGAATCCCGAATCCGCTTTAAGCGATAAGGAGCAACAGATAACACCTAAGGTGTTGGATCAATTATGTTCAAATTTAAAGCCACGTGATTCAAAAATTTCAAATCAAAACTTTATCACTAAGCTAGAAATACTAAGAGATAAAATTGACGAAATAGACGCTTCTCTTTTAAAAAAACTTGCTCAAAGATTAGAGATAATCCGAGAAATTGGAACATATAAAAAAGAAAACAATGTAACTGTGCTACAAATAGATAGGTGGAAACGAATTTTAGATACGCGCATGGAGTGGAGCAATCACCTAGAGTTAAACGAAACTTGGATGAAAGAGCTGCTTTCGTTTATTCACACTGAATCGATCAGAGTCCAAACTGAAATGATGGCGGATTGACATGGTTAGCAAGTAACATATTTAATGATGAACCAAAAACATTACTACCTGTTAACGTAATAAAAAGAGGCTAAGTTAGTTTACTGACCAATTAAAAAGTAAAATAACACCTCCCTTATTTAGAATCATTATAAATTTGCAAAAAAGAAAACTATGTATCCAGCAGAAATGGTTAACCCAATGAAACACGAGCTTACTAGCGTAGGCTTTAATAATTTAAATAATGCAGCGGCAGTAGATGCAGCAGTTTCAAAAGAAGGAACAACTCTAGTAGTTGTCAATTCGGTTTGTGGTTGTGCCGCAGGAAGCGCAAGACCAGGTGTAAAAATGAGTTTACACAACGATAAGAAACCAACCAACCTAACTACAGTATTTGCAGGTTTCGATGTTGAGGCAACTCAGCAAGCTCGGAATCACTTTTTGCCTTACCCTCCATCATCGCCAGCAGTGGCTTTGTTTAAAGATGGTAAATTGGTACATTTTGTTGAACGTCACCACATTGAAGGACAATCAGCAGAAATGATTGCAGAAAATTTAGCAGCAGCTTACGACGAGTTTTGCTAAATTAAAACGGATTAGGAAACCTTTTAAACCTCAATACATTTGTGTTGGGATTTTTGTATGAAAACAACCGTACGGTACACTTTTCTGGTTGTAATAATGATTATTGCGGTATTAACGCAAGTGTCAGAGCATGAGTTGTTTGCGCATTCGTATTTTCAGTTTTTTGTTTATATAGCCCCTTATCTCTTTATTACAGGTTCGGTAATGACTGTTTACTATGGCTACAAAGCTCGGTTCGACCGTATGTTTTGGTTTGCATTTATAATGATTTTGACGCTCAGTTCATTTAAAAGTGTGGTAAACTTTTTTAGCGAAGCACCCAAGAAACAACCCGGAAGCATTGTAACCATTTCTACTTTAAATGTTGCTCAATTAAAATATACCAACGATGATATTAGTGCTGTAGCAAAAGATATATTAGCTACTAATCCTGATATAATTTGTTTGCAAGAAGTTGGTATTAAGGAAAACTGGACGAATAAAAAGGAAGTAGGCAAAAAAATGGCTGATGCGTTTAAAATGCCTTATTATTCTTTTAGCAGAGAAGACAACAACATATATGGGTTAGCCATTTTTTCGAAGTTGCCGATTCTAGAATCAGAAGAAATTTTCTTACCAACCACTAGAATGAATGGCATTGTGCTATACACCATTCAAACAAAAGAACGGCGTAAGTTAAGTTTGGTGAATTACCATTTGTCATCGTACAATTTGGCTAACTATTTTGTTCATGACAACCTAGGGTTAGATTCTATTTATAAAGAGCAGTTGGAAGAAATCGAAATGATTAATAATCTGAAAACCAAAGCCAACTCTTACATTCAAGTTGGTGATATGAATTGTCCGGCTTACGGCTACAATTACAATCAATTATCGCAAAAATTACACGATTCGTTTTATTGCAGTTCATATGAATACGGCCCTAGCCTTAGCAATTGGCTTTTACCCTGGCGTATTGATGGTCACTTTTACAACAAGGGGGTAAATTGTATTGACTTCGAAAATGTGGGAACTTCAACATCCGATCATAAAATACAGGTCGGGCATTATCAGATATTTTAACGAATTATTTCTTACTTAAGAATTTTGGAACTTTAATGTAGTCAGAGTCTTTAAGAGGAGCGTTTTTCAATGCTTCTTGTTGGGTGGTTGAATCAACCATTAAATCTTTACGTGGGTTTTGGTACCCTTCGGTTAGATAGATTAATGGCTCAACTCCTTTGGTATCTACTTCTGAGAGTTTCTCAACAAAGGCAAGCATTTTGGTAAAGTCTTCTTTAATCTGAGTTTGTTCTTCATCTTTAAACTCAAGTTTCGAAAGTCTAGAGAGGTCGGTAATTAAATTGTCGTCAATTTTCATTGTTCAGATTCAAAAAAGGTTGTTGAATGGTATCAAAAACTTGTTGGTGCAAATTTACTAAATCGTTTTCGGATAATCCTTTAGTATTTATGGCAGGGTGAATTATAGATCTAGACTTTCCAAAACTACCGCGTTCTTTAAAAAAGGCACCTGTTCTTAGTCTGTTGTAGTTATCAAGTATAGTGATTGGCACAATCGGAATTTGCTCTTTTATAGCCATTACAAAAGCGCCATCTTTAAAGTCTTTCATTAGAGGAACCGTATTTGGAATAGTGGCTTCCGGAAAAATAACGATGCTTTCATTACGCCGTATAGCTTTTCTGGCTTGAATAAAAGCCCTTGCGGAACCCATTTTGCTGTTCCTATCCACCATAATATTCATACCAGAAATAAAGAACTGGCGGATTAAAAACCAATTTTTTAACTCTGCCTTTCCCATAAAAATAAAATAATGCGGTATTGTATTGAACATGGTTAATATGTCTAAATACGAGCCATGATTTGGGCAAATAATATAAGGAGGTTCAGGAAAATTATGTTCATCAATTACTTCTACAAACAGACCCATCAGCGGAAGCGTAATTTTACCCCATAGCTTTTCAGCTTTTAAAGTGGTCTTAAATTTTTTAAGTTTAATCAGTAAATAAAAAACAGGGCCAAAAAACAAAAGGGAGGTTAAGAACACACCAAACATCCATAATTTGGACAGGGTATAAATGAGATGGCTTAAGAATTTCATTATCAGAATAACTTCAACAAAAATATTATTCTCAATTCACAAAGTACTTATTCAATAAGCACAATCAATATTTCTACATTTGCCAAAACTTAAACAATGGCTAGAATTCTAACCGGAATACAATCAACAAACACCCCTCACTTAGGAAACATTTTAGGAGTAATTAAGCCTGCAATTGACATGGCCAACGATCCAAAAAACGATGCTTTTTTGTTTATAGCGGACATGCACTCTTTAACTCAAGTAAAGGAGGGTAAAGAATTACGTGATAATACTTATGCTGTTGCTGCGACCTGGTTATCGTTTGGGTTGAATCCTGAAACAACGGTTTTTTATCGCCAAAGTGATGTGCCTGAAACAGCTGAATTAGCATGGTATTTAAGCTGTTTTTTTCCTTTTCAAAGATTAACCTTAGCTCATTCTTTTAAGGATAAATCTGATAGACTAGGAGATGTAAATACGGGTTTGTTTACTTACCCAATGCTTATGGCAGCTGATATTTTATTGTATGATGCGGAATTTGTGCCGGTTGGTAAAGATCAAAAGCAGCATCTTGAAATTACTCGAGATGTAGCAAAGAAAATTAACAACACTTATGGTGAAATATTGGTTGAGCCACAAATTATGCTTCAAAAAGACACCATGTTGGTTCCTGGTACGGATGGTGAAAAAATGAGTAAATCAAGAGGTAATGTGATCAATTTGTTTCAAACTGATAAAAACTTGAAGAAACAAGTAATGACAATTAAGACGGATTCAAAAGGATTAGAAGAAGTTAAAGATCCTGATACATGTAATGTTTTTGGATTATATAAGCTTATTGCCGAAGACGATAAAATTGCTGAAATGCGCGCTAACTATAAAGCTGGAAATTATGGTTATGGTCATGCTAAACTAGCCTACTTTGAATTATTAAAAACCAAATATGCTCAAGAGCGGGAGCTGTTTAACGAGTTCATAAACAACCGAAAGCTAATTGATGAAAATCTAGGAATTGGCGCCGAAAAGGCAAGAAAAATTGCTCGTGAAGTTTTGAATAGAGTTCGAGAAAAAATTGGTTACTAGCCGTTAATCGCTACAACTTCTTTTATCTCTGGCATCATTCTATTAAACAAAGATTGAATCCCGTTTTTTAAAGTTGCTGTTGATGAAGGGCATCCGCTGCAAGCACCTCGCAGTTCAACTTTAAGAACACCATTTTGGTAACTATCAAAGAATATTGCACCGCCATCAGATTCAACAGCGGGCTTAATATACTCTTCCATTAAGTCAATTATTTTCTTCTCAACGTCATTGGTTGGAGCAGTATGAGCAGCAACATTGGCGGTGTTACTTTGTTCTTCCAGAATTGTTGGCTGGACTTTAAAAACTTCATAGCCAGCCTGTAAGTAGTTTTTAATGTATTCGCGCAACTCGTTTGTTACTTCAATCCATTCTACTGAATTTGCTTTAGTTACCGTAATAAAGTTATTAGAAATGAAAACATCAGTAACAAACGGAAAAGAAAATATTCTTGCCGCAAGAGGAGCTTCATCTGCTTCTTCAGGTGTGTTAAATTCAACTGCCGTTGATGACAATTTAAGACTTGTCACAAACTTCATTGTGTTTGGGTTTGGAGTGCTCTCTGAATAAACTGCAACCGGTGTTTTCATAATTGGATAAAAACTAAATTTACGGCAAATGTACTCGTAGAACTCTTAATAAAATCACAATGGCATTAATAAAACAAGTAAAAGGTAAAAACCCAACATTTGGCAAGAATTGTTACCTATCAGAAAACGCAACTGTAGTTGGCGATGTAGTTACTGGAAACGATTGCAGTATCTGGTTTAATGCCGTTGTTCGCGGTGATGTTCACTTTATAAAATTAGGAAATAAAGTGAATGTTCAAGATGGAGCAGTAATTCATTGTACCTACCAAAAACACTCAACAACTATTGGAAACAATGTTTCAATAGGACATAATGCAATGGTGCATGGCTGTACTATTCATGATAATGTACTAATTGGTATGGGCGCCATTGTAATGGATGGTTGTATAATTGAAGAGAATTGCTTGATTGCTGCAGGCGCAGTGGTTTTACAAGGCACAAGAGTAGAGTCAGGGAGTGTCTATGCAGGTATGCCAGCCAAAAAAGTTAAAAGCCTAACACCTGAACTTTTTAGCGGCGAAGTTGAACGCATTGCCAATAATTACTTGATGTATTCGAGTTGGTATAAATAATAGGTAACTGATTTTAGCATTAAACGGATTGTGAATTATTAAGCATAAAAAAAGCCATCAATAAGATGGCTTAGATTTTTTTATGAGAAAAGAAATTCTTCTTTTTTAGCAGGCGTTTATTCAACTTCGCTTTCTTCAT
>TARA_B110000046_G_scaffold101001_1_pt1 | contig 43993 bp, 36 predicted proteins | sample TARA_B110000046 | Tara Oceans TARA_B110000046 (sample SAMEA4397157) | marine metagenome | biome: Polar Biome; feature: [DCM] deep chlorophyll maximum layer (ENVO:01000326); material: water (ENVO:00002006), including particulate matter (ENVO:01000060) such as... | depth 40 m
AACACATTAAAATTTTAAGTGATGGATTTATCTAAAGATTTAGACCCGATGGTCAACGAGAAAATGAAGAAAAATCTCGTGTATGTGAGCTGCTTTAGCATTGTTATGCTTTTTGCAGGATTGTCTTCAGCCTATATTGTCAGTATGGGTGATGCCTTTTGGTTAAAAGCACCGCTTCCAATTGCTTTTTGGTGGAGTACTGCGTGTATTATTTTAAGTAGTTTGACTTTTATTCTATCGATCAGAGCTGCAAAGAAAGGTCAAAATAATCAGCTCAAGATTGGGATGGGACTCACTTTGGCTTTAGGACTTCTATTCGTTTATTTCCAATGGACTGGGTTTGGTCAATTAATGGATAAGGGAGTACATCCTTTTCAAAACCATCTTGTTGTTACAGATGGTCGTTATGGCGATTATTTCGAAGTTAGAAAAAATGACCAATACATAACTGTAGATGGAAACGACTACCTTTTGAATGGGAAAAAGATGTCCGCTAAAGATTTTAATAGCTTTCAAAATTATATGAAGGAATTCATTTCGGGAGAAAACTACAATAACAAATTTAGACTAGTGACTTCGAAAAAAAAGACAGCGTTTACCTTAATATTCAAAAACACTGCTCTTAATATTAAAGACCAAACATTTTATTTAAACGATTCTACGCCGCTTAAATCTGCAGATGTCTTGCGTTTAAAACAACTCTCTCAGAATGTGGTTGATGGTCGTGGGGACTTTTTCGCGAAAGGGAAATTAGGGGTTGACTTTGACATTACATTCAAGGGAGAGAAACTTGAATATAAAAACCGAAAACTCTATTATAAAGACAAAGTGTTGTCAAATTTTTTGCAGATAAAAGCCACAGAATCTTCAGATATGGCATCCTCCTTTTTATACATCTTAATCTTCCTTCATTTATTACATATTGCTGCCACTTTAATCTATTTGAGTAAGGTTGTCGTACGTACCTTCTTAAACAGCTTTAGCCCAGAAAATCATTTGACACTTAGGTTAACATCTATTTTCTGGCATTTTTTAGGGCTTTTATGGGGCTATTTGATACTATTTTTGGTTTTTATTCATTAAACTTGCAGAAAAAATCTTGTAAATGGCGGGAAAGACGACACAATTAGATTCAAAAACATTATGGGGAGGAAAGGAATCTCCTTTTCAAACGAGCTACGGAAAATTAATGATGTGGTTTTTCTTGGTTTCGGATGCCTTGACATTTAGTGGCCTGCTCGTTGCTTACGGATTTGTAAGACATGATACTTTAGGTGCATGGCCAATTGGAGAAGAAACTTTTAACTCACTTCCGGGTTTAGGACATGGTTATCCCCTCATATATGTGGCATTGATGACTTTTATCTTGATTGTCTCTTCCGTGACCATGGTTCTTGCTGTAGAAGCAGGCCACAGAATGGATAAAAAAGGCGTTGTAAAGTGGATGATTGCTACCGTAATTGGTGGTTTTTTCTTTTTAGGTTCGCAAGTATGGGAGTGGAGTCACTTCATACACGGCTCTGAATTTGGAAGAATAGAATTAAGTGATGGTTCTGAAGCCATTGTCAAAGGACATTTTGGTGAGATAGAAAGCTTCACGGTAGTCGAAGCTGGTTTGCATCATAAGAAAGGAGATGTAGTTAAAGAAGACTTGATGCACACCTTTCAGCATGCAGCGGAAAACGGAGACATCAAAGCGGGCGGTCTTATTCATCTTCATGATGGGTCTGTTGCCAAAATTAAAAAGGCGCATGACCATGATATGGAGCTAACGATAAAATATACTGGCTCAAACTCTAAAAGAAAGATTGGTGATAAAATATCTGGAAAAGAAGCAGGGAAACAATATTACGCATCGCTCTACAGTGGGACTCCAAAAGTTACTTACGGCGCAAAATGGTTTGAAGATGGTGAGCATTGGTTACCAACTAAAAACGAATATGGGCCTCAACAATATGCTCATTTCTTCTTCTTCATCACTGGCTTTCATGGGTTCCATGTTTTCTCGGGAGTGATGATTAATATTTTGATTTTGTTTGGCGCCATGAAAGGCACTTACCACAAAAGAGGGCATTATGAAATGGTTGAAAAGACCGGTCTGTATTGGCATTTTGTCGATTTAGTATGGGTGTTTGTATTTACTTTCTTTTACCTTGTATAATTTTAAAAGACCTTAACCGAATGGAAAGAGATGATTTGATTGAATATTCTTTAGATAAACATCATTCTGAAGAAGAAGGAAAAAAGATTAGAAGTAAGATTTTAAAAGTTACGATCTTACTTACTTTAATCACTGTTGTTGAAGTTGCATTAGGTGCATTTATCAAGCAGTCTGCTGACATTTGGATGTATGTAAAATGGACTTTTATTGTGCTTACGCTCTTAAAAGCAGGATATATTGTAATGGTATTTATGCATCTTGGCGACGAGAAGAAGTGGATGAGAAACGTTATTTTAATTCCATACGCATTATTTATTGCGTACTTGATTTTTATAGCGCTTTGGGAAGCACTCGCTGTAGGTGACGCTTGGTCATCAGTTGCCGCTTAACTTAAGCCCTTGTCTAAAAATAGATTCAATAAGTTTATTGGTTTTTTTCTTGTGTTTGGCCCCGCCTTGTTACTCATATTTATTGGTACACGGAGTTGTGATCATAAATTTGAAGAACTAGATGACTATGGTATAGTACCTTCATTTGAATTTATTGATGCCTCTGGTAAGAGCCGTTCATCGGAAGAGTTTAAAGGAGAACTCCTATTAATAAACACCCTACAAAGTACATGTCCAGATAGTTGCTCTGTGTTGATGTGGCACTTAAATCAAACCATATATCAGCACGTTTGGAATAACAAAACGAAAAAAACGAAGAAAATTAGAATGATCTCGTTTCTTACAGATGGGCACGGGAATCCCGAAACAGACCTGACTGTCATAAATGCGGCAGTCAATGATCTTGCAGAACATTATGACCCTTCCATATGGATTTTAGCGACTGGGGACGTCAAAAAAATATACGATATCAAAAGCAATGGTGTGAACCTTCTAAATAATGAAGGAGACTTCCAAGAGCTCATGCTTCTTTTAGATAAAGAGCACCATTTAAGAATGGTTTTATCAGGGAAAATTGAAGGACAAATAAGAAGAATGAAGCAAAGTATGGCGCTGCTTCAAAAACAATATGACAAAAAATCATCAAAAAAAGAATGATGCGTTTTTTTCCTTTTTTTTCATTTCTTATACTCTTTTCTTGTGCATTAGATGAAAAGGAAGCCTCGCTCCCCTATATTGGGAATTACGACCTAGAGTATAGCACTAAAGACGGTGAAAATCATGTAGATACAATATACCAGCCGATTAGAGAATTCACGTACCTCAATCAAGATTCAATAGCTGTAACCAACAATACATACAAAAACAAGATTTGGGTCACAGAGTTCTTTTTTGCGACATGCCCGACTATATGTCCTATAATGAATGGTGAAATGGCGCTTCTTCAAAGGGAAATTAAAGCCCTTGGCGGCGATGCACAAGTGCAGTTTTTGTCATTCACTATAGATCCATCCAAAGACAGTCCTGCAGCGTTAAAAAAGCACAAAAGTCTTTATTGTGAATCCTGTTTAAACTGGGATTTTTTAACGGGAAACGAAGACTTTACACATCGTTTGGGTATTGAAAGCTTTAAAGTATTTGCAGGACGGGAAGCCGAAGCCGAAGGTGGGTATGCGCATTCTGGAGCTTTTTCTTTGGTAGACCGATCGGGTTTTTTAAGGGGTGTATATAATATTACTGATTTTGATGGAACGGTAAACAAAAATGAATACCATCGGTTAAAAAGGGATATATCGCTACTTTTAAAACCTTAATTAGAATTCGTGTCTAAAATTGATTACATAGAACCCCAATTGACTCCTTTAAGGAGAAAGCTGCAAAAACATAGCCTTTACAATGAACTACATGGCCTTGAAGACATTAGTGCCTTTATGACGATGCACGTTTTTGCTGTTTGGGATTTCATGTCACTTCTTAAAGCCCTTCAGGTTAGGGTTACCAACACTTCTGTTCCGTGGACACCACGGCCAAAGGCTTCGTTAGCCAGGTTTATAAATGAAATTGTTCACGCAGAAGAAAGTGATATTAATGAATTGGGAGAGGCAAAAAGTCATTTCGAAATGTATCTCGATGCCATGCATCAAATTGGAGCAGACTCAACTGAGATCTTGAAATTAATCACCCACATTCAACATGGTGGGGATCTAAAACAGGGAATAGAAGAAATTAACATTCCGTCTTTCGTAAAGGATTTTATTCGTTTTACATTTGATGTCATTGAATCTGGTAAAACGCATTGTATTGCTGCTGCATTTACTTTCGGTAGAGAAGATGTAATCCCTGATATGTTTATTGAAATATTAAAACAAGCAGATTCAAAAAATACAAAGTATAATAAACTAAGGTATTACCTAGATCGCCATATTGAACTCGATGGAGACGAACATGGTCCACTTTCTTTACAAATGGTAGAAGAGCTTTGTGCAAAGGATGAAGCTAAATGTGAAGAGATCGTAGAAATTTCAAAACAAGCCTTGATGCATAGAATTAAATTATGGGATGGTATTGAAGAATGCATTAAAAGCAGAAAGGGGCGAATTTCTCCTGCAAAACCAAAACCAAATAACAAACTCAATAATGCCATCCTTGCTGTATCTATTGTTATTCCTATAGCTGTAGCAATTCTATTTGGCGTAAGAATTGAAGGCTTTGATCTTTCCTTTTTGCCTCCAATATATGCCGGGCTGAATGGTTTAACTGCCATCGGACTTGTTGCTGCACTTGCTGCTATTAAATTAAAAAACAAGGCCATTCACCAAAAAATAATTCAACTGTGCCTGGTTTTCTCTATTCTTTTCTTGGTGCTTTATGTTCTATATCACATGACCTCTGCCTCAACCAAGTATGGAGACATTAACGGGAATAGCATTCTCGAAGCATCGGAACAGCTCAAAATTGCAAGTACGCAAACGCTTTACTATGTCATTCTAATTTCTCATATATTCTTGAGTCTTGTGGTAATCCCGATGGTCTTGTTTACCTATAAATTCGCCTGGGAAGGAGATTTTGTGAAGCACAAAAAATGGACTCGATTTGCCTTTCCAATATGGTTGTACGTTGCTATTACCGGAGTCGTTGTCTTTTTTATGATCTCACCTTATTACGCTTAAATCCTTATTTTATAAGGATTTCAACACGCCTATTGGCCTCCTTTTCCATTTCAGTTACAGGGAATTCATATACCGGATTTAAAAAACCAAACCCTTTGGCACTTAACCGTTTTGAGGATATCCCCGCTGAAATCAGGTATCGAACGATCTCTTTTGCTCGCTTCTTTGAAAGTCTCTTTGAACTGAAGGCTTGAGTACCATCTCCATTGACATGCCCTTGTATTTCAATATTCACTCCAGAATTTACCAATAAAAAATCTCTCAATCTATTAAGCTTTGGCCCAGACTCTTCAAGAATATCAGAGAGACCTGCTGAGAAATAAATTTCATCAATTTTTGCTACAGCCCCCCTTACTAAGGGTTTAAGGAGAATTGTGTCATTTAAGCCATCTTTCACCAAAATTGAATGTGTTTTATTGTCAAATGAGAAATAACCCTCCGCATCTATCTTAAGTTCACAAAATTTAATGTTCTTGCGTATGTTTAAAATGAGGTCGCTCGCCACATATGCCCCATCAATGTCATTTGAACCCGTTAGAGAAATTTTACTTTTTACAGGTCTTTTGGTCACCCCATCTCTGACATGAATTTCATACTCCAATGCCCCTCTATGCGAACTAAGGTCAAACAATAAAGAGTCTATGATTTCATTGCCGTATTTATCCTGCGGAGAAAAATCAAATGAGAACTCCAATGAATCTTTGATTCCCTCGCCTGCCATTAATAAGACCCCATAGCGCAATGCTTCTTCGGTAAATAAAAATGCGGCGTTCAGGTCTGTAGTACTCGGCTCTGAGAATATCAATTTGGCTTTTTTTGAATCTAGTTCCGAGCAGAGTTCACCCCCTTTTTCCTTGAATATATATGTGTGAAAAGGAGTTTTAGTGTTTTTAATATTTAGGTTTAATAGCCCTGATGATGGCGGGTCAAAAAACAACCAAATTTGATTCTTCGTAACCTCAATCGTCGTTTCATAGCCCTTTAACTTCTTCTTATCAATTCCCTTTTTTCCCTGAAAAGAAAGACCATAAAAATTATTAGGGGAAAGGGAAATCCCTCCTGAGCACTTGGTATAGCCCATCTCCTGTGTTAGTGATCGCCCAACGAACATCAAAAATAAAAACAATACGTAATTTTTCTTATTCATTCTATACCTACTGTTAAAGAACCGGTGAGGTTTGCCCGAACATATAAATGAGTATCACTCAATAAAACATCGCTGACCCGAAGTTCATCAAATCGACTCTTTATATTAATACCCGAGACAAGCTCCCCATTCAATTTATCTTCTAAGGTATTACGTAAAGAATTTAGTTTCTCGGACATATCAATTTTCGCCTCTTGTTCTATTTCATTTTTAATCTTATTTCCAAGAAGCCATTCTGCTGACTTCAATAATAATGCCTTTGTCTTAATATCAAAATCAACCTCTGTTAGTGATAGCACTTGCGTTTCTAAATTCATTACTGGGCGACCAACCAAGTAAAGGGTTCCTTTTCTAAAGCCATCAAAATTGAGTCTCAATATAAGTTTATTAGATTGACTTCCCATGATTTTGATGTTTCGAACGACGACCCGCTTCCCCTTAACAGAGATTACATGGTCTTTAAACGCTCTTGTAAGTATAGACGTCAAAGAATCGTATCTGGCTGCAACATCAGCCATTATTTCAAAGCCATCTTCTCTTTTTTCATTACCCATGGGCATCAAAGGCACATAAGGCATCTCCTTCTGATCACTACTTATCATAGGTGAGAAGAATAAGCTTAAGGAAAATTTGGCGGTTTTTCCCTTGTAGGTAAGGGGTGTTGCGGAAAAAGAGATTGGATTAATTTGTAAAATCCCATATGAATCTAATGATATTGGTTTCTGTAGCTCCTTCCAAGCATCTTGTATTTTAGAACGTATATCGGTTGCCTCAATGTCCTTATCTATGCTTTTCTGTAATGTTTTTAGTTCTTTTTCAATTTCCGTCTGAACGCGATCTGTGACATCATAATTCAAGAACGTGATTTCACAAGGGTCTTTAATCGCAAATGCTTTAAGCATTGTTTTAGAGGTCAAGCGATAATCCTTGCTTAGTCCCAGGCTTGTGAGGTAGCTCATTTCATACCTGCGTCTTTTTTCATTGACACCACATGATCCATAAATTCTAGGGACCGTGCACGACTCTTTGCCACTCCACAGTGTAACGCATAACGGGCAATAACTTAAATCCAAAGAAAAATCTCCTTGAATCTTCGTCTCAAGCTTTGTGGGAAGGGTTGAAAAAACGATGGGCTTACGATAAAACTGATAAGCGTAGCTTACCCCTTCGCATATTGAAGACTTTCCATTAAACTTCAATGGTGTATTCTTTTCTGCCGCTGCAAACAACGAAGCCATATTCAATTCTAAATCTATATTCAATCGAGAAACTACAGGCTCAATTTTTTTTCTTGTCTCGGAATATAGATCTGGAACGGCAGGCTCTATGGTTCTGCAAGAAGACGCAACGAAAAGCAACAGAGCACCATTAATAAAAATAATTTTCCCAAACATACCTGCTTCCAATAAAGAGTAGGTCTAAATTTATTGAAAATTTTGGACCTGTGGACAGACGAATCCACGAAAATAGAGGACTCATGCTTCATGTAACTTCGCAAGAATCGCTAAATTTGTAAGCACATAAAACTCAAGCAAAATTCACCTATGCAAAAGTCTAAAATTATATACACGAAAACTGACGAGGCTCCTGCCTTGGCAACATATTCATTTTTACCGATAGTAAAAGCGTTTTCTGCTGCTGCTAATGTTAGTGTTGAGACACGAGACATCTCCTTGTCAGGCAGGATTTTAGCACACTTTTCAGATTTTCTTAATGAAAGCCAAAAAGTAAATGACGCTTTAACTGAACTTGGAAACTTGGCGAAATCACCTGAGGCAAATATTATTAAGCTTCCAAACATCAGTGCCTCTGTCCCTCAGCTCAAAGCCACGATTAAAGAGCTTCAAAGCCAAGGTTATGGTATTCCCGACTATCCCGAAGATGAACAAACAGATGAAGAGAAAAGAATTAAAGCCACCTATAACAAGGTAAAAGGTAGCGCTGTAAATCCAGTTCTAAGAGAAGGGAATTCGGATCGTCGGGCACCTAAGGCAGTGAAAAACTATGCGAAGCAAAATCCACATTCCATGGGGCCATGGACTCATGACTCTCAAACACATGTATCTTCTATGATGGCTGGGGACTTCAAGTCCAATGAAAAATCTGTAACCATTGCCAAAGAAGGTTGGGTTCAAATTTCTCACACCAATGCCTCCGGTGAAAAGACCATTTTAAAAGAACGTATCGATGTTCTTAAAGAAGAAATCATAGATGGCACCTTTCTTTCACTTAAAGCTTTGCTTTCGTTTTTAGAAATGGAGATTGCAGACGCTAAAGAGCAAGGCCTTTTGTTCTCATTACATATGAAGGCAACGATGATGAAGGTGTCAGACCCTATCATTTTTGGCCATGCCGTAAAGGTCTTCTTCAAGCCGGTTTTTGATCAATATCAAGAGACCTTTGACCGTATCGGGGTTGATGTTAATAATGGCTTTGGGGATCTTATTTCTAAAATAACAGAGCTCAGTGACGAGGAAAGATTAGAAGTTGAAGCAGCTATATTAGATTGTTACAACAAGCGTCCTGACATGGCCATGGTCAATTCAGACACAGGGATTACCAATCTTCATGTCCCTAGCGATGTGATCATTGATGCTTCAATGCCCGCAATGATAAGGACTTCCGGTCGAATGTGGAATACTGAGGGGAAGTTACAAGATACAAAGGCCGTAATTCCAGATTCATCCTATGCGGGTGTTTACAAAGCAACTATTGATTTTTGTAAGAAAAACGGTGCTTTTGATCCAACAACAATGGGGAGTGTTTCCAATGTTGGACTGATGGCACAAAAAGCTGAAGAGTATGGATCTCATGATAAAACATTTGAAATTCATCAAAATGGAAAAGTGCAAGTCGCCGATCAGAATGGGGCACTATTAATTGAGCATCATGTCGAAAAAGGAGATATCTGGAGAATGTGTCAGGTAAAGGATCTTCCTATTCAAGACTGGGTGAAGCTAGCTGTGAATAGAGCAACCGCGTCTGGATTACCAACCGTTTTCTGGCTCGATAAAAATAGAGCCCATGACGCTGAGCTCATCAAAAAAGTAAACCAATACCTTCCTAAATACGATACCGAAAACTTAGAAATCAGGATTCTTGCACCTGAAGCGGCAACAAATTTCTCTTTAGAAAGAATTGCCAAAGGACTAGATACTATTTCTGTTACAGGTAATGTACTTCGTGACTACTTAACCGACCTTTTTCCCATTCTTGAATTGGGCACCTCTGCAAAAATGCTATCTATCGTTCCTTTAATGAATGGCGGAGGACTTTTTGAAACAGGAGCTGGAGGTTCTGCACCTAAACATGTAGAGCAATTCACCAAAGAAAACCATTTGAGATGGGATTCACTTGGAGAATTTTTAGCCTTAGCTGTATCTTTAGAACACCTGTCTGAGGCAAATGGGAATCCCAAAGCCAAGATATTAAGTGAAACACTTGACGCTGCGACGGGTAAATTTCTCCTCAATGATAAGTCTCCGTCTCGAAAATGTGGTGAGTTAGACAATCGAGGAAGTCACTTTTTTCTTGCCTTGTATTGGGCGGTAGAATTGGCTAATCAAAATGAAGACCATGAGCTTAAAGTCGCTTTTAAACAATTAGCAGCAGCACTTTCTGAACATGAGGCTCAAATCATACAAGAGCTAAATGAGGTCCAAGGAAAAAGCATGGATATTGGTGGCTACTTCAACCCAAACGATGACTTAGCGGAAAAAGCAATGCGGCCGAGCCTTACTTTAAATGGTATTATTGACGGTTTCGTTTCTTAGTTCCTCTAGATGTTTTAGAGTAACTATTTCTCTATATTTTACTTAACTTTGGATATCATGCTAATAACTCGAGACGCTAAAATTAATTATTTCAATATTGGTCTCATGCTCATGAGTGCTGTCTTTGCATTTCTGATGCCTTTTGAAACTTTCCTTTTTGCCTATGCGTTTCTTGGGCCTTTACACTACTTGACAGAAATCAGTTGGTTGCACGATAAGCAATATTTCACCAAAGGAAAATACGATTTTACCTTCTTATTGATGATTGGCGTGGTGCTTTCCATTGCTGCCTTTGCCAATGATTTTAGGTTTTTAAATTTTGATCTATACCCGCCGTTGGTTGACGCCAAAACTGATTTTGTTTCATGGTATTATAGCATGAGTATTGGTGATATTTCAATTATGCTGGCTCTTTTCAGTGCGGTTCTCTTTGTATTGTTTAAAGACATCAAATTGAAACTCGTCTCCATTTTAATAATGTATTTGATTGTTTATTTCTCTTTTAACCTTGATATGGATTTACTAGGCATCTTTATCTTGATGGCTATTTTCAGTGCTGCTTTATATGTATTTGTTAAAAATCTATATCTAAAAATAGCATGCATCGCCCTGCTTTATGCAGGCATCTATTATGCTTACAGTCCAGATTGGTTTGGTTTGGATACAGAGTTTTTAAGTCAAGAAGAGATCATTGAAGCGCAATCCGAAAAAGGGAAATTCAAAAACAGCTCGGTTGTTTTTGCATTGACCTCATTAGTGCCAACCTTAATTCATGTGTACGTTTTCACGGGTTTATTTATGCTGTTTGGGGCATTAAAGTCAAGAAGCAAGACAGGCTTGCTTTCCATTGTTTTCTTTCTTGCCGTGCCTTTTATTCTTGTAAAAGTGATTCCTGTAAACAAACAAGGGAATTATCTTTCCTCATACGGAACAGAGGCCTATTATGCTGATGGCACTGGTTTTTTTAACACCAACGTAAGTATAATGAGGCAATTTGAGCTATCCGAAAATATGACAAACAATGATTATATCGATTACTTTGTAAAGGATTCTGTTGAGAAGGAACGGTTGATGGTCATGTTCCAAGACTCATTAAATAAAGATTTTATTATTCAAAATGAAGAGCACCCAAATTTCATGAAGCCTATTGCATTGGCTGATGTGAAGCAGGGGAATTATAAAGACAATTGGTGGTCTGCTGTTTTCTTATCCAGTGCAGGGATTATGTTGATGCGTTTTATTGCTTTCGCCTATTTGTATCATTATTTAAATTGGTTTAGTAAAACCGAAATTATACGCTGGCATAAAGTGCCGAAAATTCGTTTCGTCGGGGTTATCGCTCTTTGGATTGTGGCTTGCGGATTATACATCTACGATTATGCGATCGGCTTAAGCTTTTTATTCTTCCTGAGTTTTACGCACGTATTACTAGAATTCCCTTTAAACATAACATCCATCATTGGGATCGGAAAGGAAACCAGATCTATACTTAAAAGTGGATTTTCTAAAAAAGGACCAAAATGAAATCTCTTCTGTTATTGGCTATCGTTTTAATAAATTACTATTCGTTTTCACAAGAACCATCCCTAGTTGAAACTCGTGAAGATGGTCGTTATACCCTTTCATCAGAAGGCGCCTCTTATTTTGCAAAACTTTCTCTTGATTGCGCTGCAAAAGGTGCTCCCCATTTCATTGAGCGCGTCTATAAAAACAGATATAAATGGAAATATGTGGATACGGTTTCAGAAAAGGACTATTGGCCGGCACTGCGGGAGTTTGAGCAAGAACCTTCTGCAAAAGATTTATGGCCCTCTTTTTATGGCTGCTTTGATTGGCATAGCAGTGTGCACAACCACTGGTGTCTGGTTAAGTTACTGAAAACATATCCAAATATTGCTGAAGCTAAAGCTATACGTGAAAAATTACAAATGAGCTTCAATCCCGAAAACATCATTAAGGAATTAGACTTCGTTCAACACAATGAATTTGGTTTTTTTGAGTTCCCTTATGGGCAATCATGGCTGCTTAAAGTTGCGGATGAATTGGCTGGATGGGAGGACCCTGATGCAAAAGAATGGCTTGAAAACATATCCCCACTTGTTCAATATATTGCTACTGCGCACAAATGGTATTGGAGTAATATTACACCTGAAAAAATAGTCAGCGGAAGTCATGACAGTCCATCTATGGGCTTGGCATTTGCCTATGACTATGCCGTTACCTTCGGCGATGATGAGCTCAAAACAATTGTTGAAAGTACGGCATTGAAATTTTATAAAAAACATGGATACAAAGACCTTTCTAAGGAGCCTTTAGATTATGATTTTATGTCTGGGGGACTTCTTGTCACCGATATTATGAGAAAAATACTTGACCCCAAAAAGCTTAAAAAATGGCTCGGTAAATATGCGCCTGAATTGCTTGATGAAAAAAAAGTATCATCAGTAATGCAAATTAAAAAAACGGACAAGCACGATGAATATGAGTCCCATTGGGATGGTTATCATCTCAATAGAATTTGGTGTCTTAATGGCCTACTCTCTTCTTTAAATCCCAAAAACATGAGTCCTGAACTCAAGAAAAAATGGGTACAAAGTATGAATGAGATGTGGGATTATGCTCAAGAAAGTATCGGAAAGGGAAATTATGACATTGACCACTGGTTATCCTCCTTCTCTGTATTCGCACTAATAGGGTACGAAGATTAACACCACCAGCACCCTGAAAACATTAATGATGCTTTTGCTTCTTAACTCTTTTCAATGAGGAATTAGAGGGGGTGTTCTGTAATTCCTTTAACTTTTTTTCAGCCTCCTCACCTTGATAAATATAGGTTGTTAGTTTTCCATTTATCGTTTCTTTGAGTTCTAAAGTTTTTACGCCCTGGATCTCTCTGAACTGAACTTCTATTGATTTTGACGCACTTTTTCCCGTGACCTCTTTTTGAAGCTCCTCATTACCTAATTCCCCCATTTCTTCATTAAACTCCTCCATTTTCCGGAGTGCTTCTTTCCCTGTATAAACCTCCTCGGTAACAATTCCATTATCGGTTGTTCGAATGATAACATGCGCTGAATCGCCTTCTTGCCATGACTCAATTGCTATTTTTTTTTGATTTTCTTGAGCAAAGCATCCTGCAGATAATACAAGGCAAAAAGCAATTAGTAATTTATTCATTTTTAATTTTTAATCTTACTGAAATTCTCTATTTCTTTTTCAATTGAGACAGGGCAGCATTTAGCTCAAACCCTAGCAGCAATAGAATCGCGTTTATATAAATATAGAGCATTAAAACCAAAAGAGCTCCTATAGAGCCGTATAGCTCGTTGTAGTTCGAAAACTTAGTGACATAGATTCCGAAAATATAGGTTGTAACCAAAAACAAAAGAGCGGTCATTAAAGACCCTGGTGAAAAAAACCGGTCCTTTCTCCCTCCTGGTGTGCCAAAATAATAAAGCGTTGATGAAAAAAGAAGCGCAACACCAATTGTAAAAAATAATTTAAATCCAATAATAGAATAGTAAAGGTCTAGTAAATCTAATTTGGAGTAGGCGCTTCTCAGATAGAATAAGAAAAGGACATATCCGGCTACAGCCGAAACAATAAGTATAGAAAGCAGAAGCCCAACGATAATGCTATAAATATATTGACGAATGAAAGACCGGGTTACTCTAATATGATGAGACCCCTGAAAACCTGTAAAAATCGCCTGTACACCATTTCCCATGAAAATAATAGAAAGTAAGAAACTCGAAGACAATAGACCACCGCGTTGATTACTTTGAATGTCTGTATAAATTGACATAAAAAACGGTTGTGAAGAGGCGGGCAGTGCAGACTCAACTAAACTCGAAAAAGTCTCCATAAAATTCTCAATAGGAATAAAAGGAATCAAATTGAGGACAAAAAGAAGTGCGGGAAATAATGCCATAAAAAAGCTAAAAGAAATGCTTCCTGCTCTAGAGGTTAAGGCTCCCTTAATCAATCCCTGTAAATACATTTTAAAAAGGTCGTAAAACGAAAATCCCGCATATCGAGGAAGCTGCCTCTTCTGAAGCCAGGTTTTTATGTTCCTATAAACAGGCATTTTATTTATGGGGTGTTCTTTTTTCAATCTAATCTTAATTGTTTTACGAAGATACATAATGCTTCAGGAAAATATGCTTTTCTTTTTGTGCCTATTTTTTTAACTTTACCTTCAATTTGATTTTAGAATTTAAGTGAGAATATTTATGAAAACAGGAAATAAATACTGCTTGGCACTGCTTTTTTTTAGTTTCTATTCACTCATTCTCAAATTAAACCTTGTAACTGAAAAAAAATCTAATAAGAGAATAAAAATGGAGGGAAATGCATGAGCCTTTTTTAAATATCCCCATATACATGATCTTTATTTCAACATTAAATCTATAATGAATCGATGGGCATGAAAAAAACAATCCTTGTATTATTAATAATAAGCTTTTCATTTATAAGCTTTTCACAAACATTCACCATTAGTGGCACTATCAAAGAAAAAAACTCGGGGGAACCAATCATTGGAGCGAAGATCTATGACCTAAAATCCAAAAAAGGTACAATCTCTAATGAATATGGGTTTTATAGCCTGACACTGCCCAAAGACAGTGTTTATCTGCGGGTTTCTTACATGGGGTTTTCTGCTATGGAATACCAAATGGATGGGTCTCAGAACTACGCCTTGTCTGTTGAATTAAACACCGTGCAAGACCTTGATGAGGTAACTGTTAATGCAGTGAAAAACATCGAAGAGCAAACCCAAATGAGTTCCTTTGATGTCTCCCTTGAAAAAATAAAATCCCTCCCCGTTTTCTTAGGTGAAAAAGATATTATCAAGACCATTCAATTATTTCCTGGCGTTCAATCGGGTAGCGAAGGCTCAAGTGGGATTTATGTTCGTGGAGGAGGTCAAGACCAAAACCTGATGCTTTTGGATGGTGTGCCCATCTACAATGCAACTCACCTGTTTGGTTTTTTCTCCATTTTTAATGCGGATGCCATTAATAAAGTAACGATGATTAAAGGGGGGTTCCCAGCCCGTTATGGTGGTCGTTTATCATCCGTTCTAGATATCCGAATGAAAGAGGGGAATATGAAAAAGTTTCATGGAGAAGGAAGCATAGGCATCATCTCTTCAAAACTATCACTAGAAGGGCCTATCGTTAAAGACAAAACTTCATTTATAATTTCGGGACGAAGGACATACATAGACCTACTTGCCAGACCATTTGTGGCCATGCGAAATAACCGCCAAGGGGGAAAAGAAGGAAGTGACGGTTCATCAAATAACCAGACTGGGGGCTATTACTTTTGGGACCTCAATGCAAAAATCAACCACAAGTTCTCTGAAACGAGTCGATTATACTTAAGTGGTTATTTTGGACGAGATCGTTTTTACAACGATGGGACGAACGAATATTCGACAGAAGAGGACAACTCGACAACTTCTCAGACCAATAGTAATGGACTTCGTTGGGGAAACGCCATTGCTGCTGTTCGATGGAATAAGATTGTAAACCCTAAACTCTTCATGAATGTTACGGGTACATTCAGCGAATATCAATTTCGTGTTGGTTTTGAAAATGAATCTAGTACAAGCTATCCAAATGCACCCACGACCAGTCAAACACTGGCAGCGAATTATGATTCTGGAATACAGGACTGGGGTGTGAAAGTTGATTTTGATTACAGACCAAATCCAAACCACACAATTAAGTTTGGTTTGGGAGATACCTACCACACTTTTACTCCAGGAGTTAACCAGATACAGCTTTCAAATTCTGTAAGCAGTGGAATCGATACGACTTTTGGTTCTCGCAGACAATACGGTCATGAGCATTGGGCTTATTTCGAAGATGATTGGGAGGTTTCAAATCGTCTAAAATTTAATATTGGGCTTCACGTTTCGGGGTTTAAAGCAAGTCAGGAATGGTACCCAAGCATACAGCCTCGTTTTTCAGCGCGTTATATGCTAACCGATAACTCCTCATTAAAAATGTCTTATTCTAGAATGACGCAGTTTTTACACCTACTCACCAATCCAACCATTGGACTTCCCACCGATCTATGGGTACCAGTAACGGATCGTGTCGCACCCGAATATTCCAATCAAATTGCTTTAGGTTATGCCCAAACACTCAAAAAAGGAATACAATTCTCTATTGAAGGCTACTATAAGGATATGGAAAATCTTATCGCTTATAAAGAAGGGGTCAGCTTCTTTGGTTCAGATGAAGACTGGCAAAATAAAATCACGACTGGTAAAGGAAATAGCTACGGTATGGAGGTTTTATTGGAGAAGAAAAGAGGTAAAACCACCGGTTGGATTGGCTATACCCTGAGCTGGTCAAACAGACAGTTCGACTCTTTAAATTTTGGAGACCCATATCCCTATATTTATGACCGAAGGCATGATATCGGTCTAGCCGTAACGCACAAGTTCAATGAAAAAGTAGATATCGGTATTGTATGGGTTTTTGGATCTGGTTATGCGACCACACTGGCTCAACAAACCTATCTTGGTGTTAACGGCCTTAGTATTGGAGGAAACACAGCGTACGAACCCATTGAGCACATTGAGGCAAGAAACGACTATCGAATGCCGGCCTACCATAGGCTGGACCTTGGCGTTAACGTTCATAAGAAAAGGGAGAAATGGGAAAGCACATGGAGCTTTGGGTTATACAATGCCTATTCACGACAAAATGCATTTTACCTGTTTTTTGAAGAGGGAGATGACGGAACTAGAACACTCAATCAGTTGAGTCTCTTTCCGGTTCTTCCTAGTATTTCTTACAGCTTTAAATTTTAAAAGATGAAACATTTATTTTTATTCCTATCGATATTAGCACTTCTTTCGCTTACCAATTGTACAAAAGAAATTGACTTTGATGCACAAGAGATTGCACCAAGAATCGTAGTCAACAGTTTATTCACTAATGACTCTGTATGGGCAGCCAATATAAGTCGTAGTGTTGGCGTATTAGACACAATATCTTACACAAGTATTGACAATGCAAGCGTTGTAATCTATGATGGAAATGCGAATCTTGTCACGACTCTAACCCATCAAGGCGATGGGCTTTATACCTCCCTAAATGGAGCCTCTCCCTTGGCCAATGAAAGCTATACCATTGAGGTAATTGCTCCGGGTTACACCACTGTCAATGCAACAAATGCAATCCCTGCTGCGGTTCCAATCTATGAAATAGATACCGTGAGCAGTACAAACAATAATGACCAAACGATACTCGAAACGACGATCAATTTTCAAGACCCTCCTGAGGCAGACAACTATTATATGGTCGAGGTTTTGGTAAAAGGCACCTGGATTGATGAATGGGAAGAGGATACGATCGAATTTAGAGAGCCTCTAGAAATCTCATGTAACGATCTAAATATTGAGACGATCAATAGTTTTAACTCAGGGGGCTTTGAAAATACATATCTCTATATTATGTTGAAAGACCAAAACTTCAATGGCGAAGATTATTCTCTTACTTTTAGCGTAATAAACTATGCGGAGTTAAAAGACATGGAGCTTTTTGGTGAGATTCGTTTAGTCAACACAAGTGAGGCTTATTTCAATTACCTCAAATCCTTTAATATGTATCAAAATACAATTAACAATCCATTTGCAACACCTGTTCAGGTTTACTCAAATGTTAACAATGGTATGGGGATCTTTGCAGGGGGAACTCTAACCTCTTGGGATGTCGGGTTTTGATTTTTGGGTTAAGGCATATCCCTTTTATTGCGGTTCCTTTTGCCTTGATTGTCTTGAACTTAAGTAGTTGCAAAAAAGGATATGAAGCTAGATTCGGCCCTTTTTAGATCCTCAACGACAGCACGATTATCGTAAATGGAGATATGGGACGTCGGGTAGACAACCAGTTTGAAAGACTGCTTAATAATTACCCCAATATCCGATACGTGGTTATGGAAAAATGTCCCGGCTCAAGAAACGATGATGAACTTTTTAAAGCTGCACGTATGCTTCATGACCAATCTGTACATGTTCCTTCCCCCAAATGCCAAAATCGAATCTGGCGCTGTTGATTTCTTTTTAGCTGGAACAACACGGACCATGGACAGCGAGGCTAAAATCGGCGTACACGCTTGGAGCGATGGTAGTTCATCTGCTACAGAATATGCAGTTGGCCACCAAGAGCACCAAATCTATATTGACTATTACGCAAGCATCGGCTACTCCCAAGAAGAAGCTGTAAACCTATATTACTTCATCATCAATTCAGCCGGGCCAGATGACATCCATTACCTTACTGAAGAAGAAATTGAGTCATTCAATATTTTGAATCCGTAAAATCCATTTTTCAAATGGAATAATGAACCCATGATCGACTTGGCTGTACACTATAAAAAAGAATATGGAAAAGCCCCAAATTAGAATTTCAAAGCCTTGCAAGGAAGACTGGAGCAAAATGTCTACAAATCAGCTCGGAAAACACTGTCAGCTTTGTGACAAAACGGTAGTTGATTTCACAAAAATGTCTTCAGATCAAATTGCCGCTTATCTTATGAAAAAAAGCAAAGAAAGCATATGCGGGCGTATTTTAAGCACGACTCCTATTACTCAATTATCGAAAAAGCAAGAATGGTTCAATTTGTTATACAAAAAAATTGAACTTGGGATTCGCTTTCAACCTATAAGGGTGTCACTCCTGAGCATCTTGAGTGTCTTAATGCTTGTCATGGGTTGCCAGCAAGACAGACCGGAACAGAAAAACACATCCCTTGAGCTTCCTACCGTAGAACTCAGCGATTCGATTGCTCCGATGCCCGATACTTTAAATCACAAAGGATATATAAAAGGTACAGTAAAAGACAGCAATGTAATTAAGACGCTAGGTCTAATTAGGCATACTGAATTTATTAAACCTCGAGAGGATAAAAAACACAACATCGAACAAGTTTCAATCGAACCTACACCAATCGTTGGAAAAGTTGTATTTATTGAGGAAATTGGCGAGGTTGTACCATTAGAAATAATTAAAGGGGATATAACCGTAGGTCAAAAAAATGACTCTTTAAAATAAAATCAAATTAGGCCTTAATAAAAACCTAACTTTGCCCCCAAAATATTTGGTATGGAAGGTGCAAGGATTACAATTATAGGCTGTGGAAACCTCGGAGAGTCAATTCTTAAGGGATTGATCGCAAAAGAAACCATCCCGAGCGAACAATTAGTTGTTACCAAAAGAAATCCCGAAAACCTGAAGCATTATGAGAAGCACGGCGTTCGCGTATTATCCGACAATATAGAAGCCATCAAAAGTGCCGACCTTATTCTCTTGGCACTTAAACCTTATAATGTCTTGGGCGTGCTAAAAGAACTCGCTCCCGCAATAAACCCGGATAGACAGGTTGTCGTTTCTTTAGCGACCGGAGTTTCAATTGAAGCGCTGCAAAAAAACATGCAAAACAATACCCCTATTTATAGAGCAATGCCCAATACGGCAGCTGATGTAGGTGCTTCAATGACATGCATTGCATCCAATAACACAAGCCATGATGCTCTTGTAGAAAACTGCTTTAATACCATAGGAGAAAGTATCCGAGTCGATGAGAATTTAATGGATGCAGCGACTGTTTTAGGCGCTTGTGGTGTGGCATTCGCGCTTCGGTTTATTAGAGGAATGGTACAAGGGGGTATTCAAATTGGTTTCGACTCTAATACAGCCAGTGCCATTGTAAATCAAACCGTAAAAGGAGCCGTAGAACTGTTGTTACAAGGACATCAGCACCCTGAATATGAGATAGATAAAGTTACCACACCAAAAGGGTGCACTATTTCGGGACTCAATGAAATGGAGCACAATGGATTTAGCTCTGCATTAATTAAAGGGATTGTAACCTCCTTTGAGGCGATAGATTCTTAAGGTTTTTTGTTTTGAACAATACTACTTATCTTTAGAGTAACAATTAGGATAACGCCCAAGGGCTGATTACACAATTTTAAACAATTTATTATGAAAAAAAACTTCTACTTACTTATGCTATTGATTTGTCTACCTTTTATCAATAATGCACAACTCAACAATTTTTCGGTAGGTGATGTTGCGCCTGATTTTACAGTTACCGATATTCACGGACACACACACAACTTAAGTGACTACGCTGGTAAATATGTAGTCGTTGATTTATTTGCATATTGGTGTGGACCTTGCGCGGCAATTGCGCCCACTATAAATGAATTCTACAAAAAATACGGCTGTAATGCATACGATGTGGTTGTTTTATCTGTTGAATATGAGGGAACTGAGCAACAAACAATCGACTTTGAAAATGCAAATGGTGGAGATGCAAATTTCCCAACACCTACAGCTAGCGGTATAGAAGGTGGTGGAGCTGCGGTACATGCTGTATATGGAGCAGCAGCCTTTCCAACAATTTTCTTGGTGGGCCCAGATGGGACAATCAAAAACGAAGATATCTGGCCAATAAGCGGTGTCGGCACCTTTGAAGGTGCAATCGCTTCTGCAGGAGGTGCTAACGCTCTAGTTCCTAACGCTTGTGTACTCGGTATTGAAGAGCTTAGCCTTGGATCGATTACTGTATTTCCAAACCCGTCAAATGGTGATTTTTCAATCAACCTTTCTAATATAACATCAGAAAACATTAAGGTAGAAATGATCTCGTTGGTTGGGCAAGTGGTTTACACGAATCAATTTGATACAATGGCAGAAGAAAACAAGTTAACCGTCAGTACTGAAAAGATTGAGGCTGGTTCTTATCTCGTAAAACTGACTGGATTGGATTCAGGAAAATCCGTTACGACAAGTATCAGTATCAGATAATACTTAAATAACTTTAAAGGGAGGGCATTTTGTTTTTCCTTTTTTTATGCACTAAAATTGAAATAAACCATGCTGAATTCTAACGTATTTCCATTTCTAGAGGCTCTTAAAGAAAACAATAACAGAGCGTGGTTCGCAGAAAACAAGTCTTCTCATGACGACGCAAGAAAACACGTTGTTGAATTCACTAAAATATTATTTGAGCGCTTAAGTGACCTAAACCATCTAGACAATCAAAAGGTATTTAGAGTGTATAGAGACGTGCGTTTTTCAAAAAATAAAACTCCTTACAAATCTCATTTCGGCATAGGATTTCACCGTACTAAGCCGATTTACAGGGGGGGGTATTATTTGCACCTTGAACCCGGTGCTTCTTTCTTAGCGGCTGGTTTTTGGGCCCCAAACAAAGACGACCTCTTTCGCATCAGAAAAGAAATTGAAACGGATCATGAGCAATTTGATAAAATATCGAACGGTGTCAAGCTCATCAAGTATTGGGGCCCCATGAAAGGAGAGCAATTGAAAACAGCGCCAAAAGGATTTGATAAAGAACACCTTGGAATCAAGCACCTCCGATTTAAGCAATTCATATTCACGAAAGAGATCTCAGACGACATGCTTTTTGACCCTGAATTTAGCCATTGGGTAGTTGCTCAGTTCAACGCTATTCGCCCTTTTCTAAATTATATGGGAGAGGTGCTCACTACGGACCTTAATGGGGAACCTGTCCTCTAGAGCCCAATGAGAAAAGGGTTTCAGAATGGAAAAATAAAGAGGTATCTTTAGCCCTACGTTGTAAGTAATTGACAGAATCAAAAAGTGCAAGATTTAATCACCAAAATAAAAAGTAGCATAGCCATCAGTGCAGAAGCTGAAGATCATCTTTTTTCCATTTCAAAAGAGAAAATAGTTGCTAAAGGGGAGGTTTTAATCCGCCAAGGACAAGCAGTGAAAAATTCGTTTTTTGTGACAACTGGTTGCCTAAGGTCCTATTGTATTGACAAAAATGGTAAAGAACATACTTTGCAGTTTGCGATTAAAGATTGGTGGATTAGTGATTTTATTGCTATTTATAATAATGAACTCGCAACATTAACTGTGGAATGTATCACTGATTCAAGCATCATTGAGTTTAACGCTAAAGAATTAGACAGAATACACTCGCTATTCCCTGAATTTGAGGCTTATCAACGAAAAAATTTGGAACGTCATGTGGTTAGTTTGCATAAAAGAATTTTAAATCAATTACAATTAACTGCTACAGAGAGATATGCTTTGTTTCTGGAACAATATCCTGATATTGAGCAGTACACTCCAAATTATCACATCGCATCTTATTTAGGAATCACGCAACAAAGCTTGAGCCGTATTAGAGTAGAGAAAGTAAATAAATAGCTTTCTTACCATAGGGTAAGTTTTACCCGTTGCGCCTGTTCTATTTTTGTATCAACTAATTACAAATCGATACAAAGATGATAGCATTACAATTAATAAAATACGGTGAGATTAAAGATGGTTTAGCCTTTAGTGAGGTCGACAAACCAACGGTACAAGTAAAAGATGTACTTATAGAAGTTAAGGCAGCTGCCATTAATCCTATAGACAAAAGTATTATACTAGGAAACCTAAAAGGCTTACTCCCTATTTCACTTCCGAGTATCGTGGCCTATGATGTTAGTGGCACTGTAGTTGAAACTGGAGATGAAGTCAGTGATTTCAAAATTGGCGACTTGGTTTATTCTAGAGTCCCTCAAGAACAAATGGGCACTATAGCGGAATATGTTGCCGTAAGTAGTATTGCAGTCTCAAAAAAACCAGGAAACATCACTTTTGAAGAAGCTGCTGGCTTACCTCTTGCGGGACTTACTGCCCTACAATCCTTGGAATATGCCGGAATAAAGGAAAATGATAAGGTACTTATTCACGCAGGATCAGGCGGCGTGGGTAGTTTCGCTATTCAGTATGCAAAATCAAAAGGTGCTTACGTTTACACGACTACCAGTACAAATAATGTAAATTGGGTAAAAGAGCTCGGTGCAGACAGCGTGATCGACTACAAAACGGAAGATTACAAAGCCATCGTGAAAGACGCGGATATCGTATTTGATACACTTGGGCAAAACTACACCCTGGATGCGTTTAAGGTCGTTAAACAAGGTGGAAAAGTGGTGAGCGTTGTTGGCCCTTTAGATGAGAGGACTGCCGAAAGTTTCGGAATACCTGACTACAAATTACCAGAAGAATTAGCGCAGCTAAGTAGGGATAAAAATGCGGAATACAAATTCATTTTCATGCATCCAAATGGAACTCATTTAAATGAGATTAAATCACTCATTGAAGATGAAAAAATCAAACCAATCATTGATAAAGTTTATTCATTTTCACAAAGTATTGAAGCTTTCACTCACCTTGCGTCGGGAAGAGCAAAGGGTAAAGTTGTTATCAAAATAAACTAAGTCTTCATTTCAAAAACAAAACAATCACGAATTAAAAAATAAAAATATGTTGAAAAAAATATTAGGAATTGCACCAAAGTTAGAATCAGACGGTTCTTACAGTCCGTCAAAACTTGCTCTAAAATTAGCAACGGTTCAAAAAACTGATTTTCAAAACACTTCATACAAGAAATACGAAGGAAAGAAGTCCAAGGTCTTGGTGATTTTTACTGAGCAAAAAAACTTGAAGATGAAAAATGGCAAATTGTTTTCAACAGGGAACCATCCCGTAGAAGCTCTATTACCTATGCTGCATCTTAGAAATGCTGGATTTGATTTTGAGATAGCTACACCAACAGGAAAGCCTGTCGTTTTTGAAATGTGGGCCTTTCCTGAAAAGGATGAACATGTAAAGGCAATTTATAATGACCTTAAACCTCAATTCGATAAGCCGTTAAAAATAAAGGACTTCATTGAAAATTCATTCAATGACGCAGGTTCATATGCCGCAGTATTTGTACCCGGTGGACATGGAGCAATGATCGGAATTCCTGAAGATAAAAACGTAGGAAAAGCATTGATTTGGGCACATGAAAATGACTTATTTACGATTACTCTTTGTCATGGACCAGGTTCTTTATTATCAACCACTCTTAACAATCAGAAATTTATTTATGAAGGATACAAAATGGCCGTTTTTCCTGATTCAGTAGACAAAAAAACACCTATGATTGGTTATTTACCCGGACAAATGCCTCATGGCTTAAGTGAAAAAATAAAGAGCTTAGGAGCGACTATTGTAAACACTAAATCAGACAAAACGGTTTGTTTGGATAGAAAACTAATAACAGGCGCAAGTCCTTTAGCTTCTAATGAATTAGGAAAGCTTGCTGCAAAAACCTTGTTGAAGGAACTGATTTAAAAACTACTTACGACAATCTATAAGAGTAAAAGCGGTTTGGGTGTGAAATCAAGCCGTTTTGTTTTTAATTAAATGTCTTGGTCTACGAAAAGCACCTTTGTTTTAAGCAATACATATGCACGAAAGAGATCCTGTTTCATGGCTAAGATTATACTAGATCCAAGAAATAAAGGCCGAAAATAAACGCAATACATTTTGGCGCGCATTTCGCTGTGGTTGAATTAGAATTTGGGGTTTAAGACAAAAAACCTGCTACAAAATCCGTAGCGTGAGTCGTGGAAAGCACCGGGAAGTCAAACCAGTTTTGCAATTCCTTTTCGAAGCCAACCTTATTCAAATAACAATTCAAGGCATGGTTTAGCCCCTTAGTGTATTTAAGATGATCGGCGCCTTCCGGGTCCTCATGGAATAAATCATTTTGAGCAAATCCCTCGAAAACTGGTCCTGTAATTTTTATACCGAATTGTTGAGGGTTCTGACCAATTGGACTATGAACCGTTGTTGTAAATTGGTGCCAAAATGCAGACTGAATGCAGTTTATTTCAAACAACTGCCGCACAACCTCCAATGAATCAATCGTTTCTTGCTCAGTTTGGGTTGGAAACCCATACATCAGGTATGCGTGAACCATGATGTTGTGCTTAGAAAAATTATGAGTTACTCTTGTCACTTGACAAATGTCAACTCCCTTTTTCATCTTAGCCAATAAACGGTCTGAAGCGACTTCCAAGCCCCCAGTGATCGCAACACAACCTGATTGTGCCATTAATTGACATAATTCAAGGTCAAATGTCTTTTCGAATCGAATATTGGTCCACCAAGAGATCATTACATTTCTTTCTATCAACTTTTCTGATAAGGCCCTTAGCATTTTAGGAGGAGCAGCTTCATCAACAAAATGAAAACCAGTAATGCCCGTATCTTTAATTATTTTCTCGATTTTGTCTACCAAATTCTCGGCTGTAGTGTTTTGGTAATTGCCAATATAATCCAAACTCACATCACAAAAAGAACATTGTTTCCAATAACATCCGTGTGAAATAGTCAGTTTATTCCACCTCTTATCGGTCCACATACGATGCATTGGATTGACGACATCCAAAAAAGACAGGTATTTATCAAAAGGCAACTGCGAATAATTAGGGGCAGGTAAGTTTTTATGATGGAAAATGGTGTTTGGCGTTTTATTCTTGTAAACAACTTGATTGTTTTCCAGTACAAAAGTTCTTTCGAGGGCATTTATGTCAACTTTACCATCTATATAATTGACGATATTTAGCAAAGGCCCTTCTCCGTCATCGAGTGAGATGAAATCAATAAATTTAAAAATCCTCGGGTCCTCTAGGGAACGTAATTCTGTATTGCAATACCCTCCACCAATAGCAATGCGAATGTTTGGATAAAATTGTTTGATGAACTGAGAAGATCTAAGGGCGGCGAACAAATTACCAGGAAAAGGAATGCTAAAACAGACCAAATCAGGAGAATGCATACTGATTTGCCTTTCTAAAATATCCAACATTTTATCTTCAATGAGCGTCGGCTGGTAATTTAAAAACTCCTCTATTTGATCAAAACTACTCGCCGATGTCGAGATCTGTTCGGCATATTTCGTAAATGAAAAAAACTCATCCACATTGGCCTGAATAAAGTCTCCAATTTCTTCAATAAAAAGTGTTGAAAAATGCTTTGCCTTATCGATTACTCCAACATCTCCAGCATCCCATTTAATTTCGATGTTAACCTTTTCCAATCGATGTCCCGCAGGCAAGAAATCAGCAGCCAAGATTCTATTTGCCGTTTTAACATCCTGTTTTTGAAGAAATCCAATGACCACATCAACCCTTGACATGTACTGATCCTTTAGTTCATAAACTAAAGGATGGTGAAAACTCTCAAGGTCCTCTGCCTCCAGAAAAATAGAACGCAAAAAATCACTTGTAAAGATGGAAATAAACAGTTCGATACTTAAATCAAAATGCGAAACAGACACCTTGTATTGTTCTAAAAACCCTTTCAGATAAGCCGTTGCCGGATAAGCCGTGTTCAACTGAGTAAATGGAGGTGTAACCAAAAGGAGTTTAGGTTGCATGATGCAAAGATAGAGTTCTTTACAAAGAAATTGAATGAAAAAGGACTCTTTTATCTTGTACGAAATAGGAGCTGAACTAAGCTGAGTATAGAGACACAAGTTTTCCTACATCAAATACCCAAAGACAAACCACTTGTCCTTGATCTGAGCGTAGCCGAAAATCTATTCTTGACCCTTTTTTTCCAAGCTTCAGTTCTAACTCTTCATTCAGTCTTTCTTACCTGTTAAAGTGCATCAAAAATGATTCAATTTTAAGGTATATTTACATGAACCATTAATTATTTAAAATATGAAAAAACAAAAATTTATTATTGTTGTGGGCATTGCAGCGATGACATTGGCTTCCTGCGGGGGGGCAACAGAAAAGAAAACGTCAGATGAAGAATCAAATGACAAGACCGAAATAAGTAATGAGGAGGAAATAAAGATTAGTAGCGATGAAGAGGAAATAGAGGCTTCTGAGCAGGAGGTTGTTTCTGAGGAGACTTCGTCATCTGATGAATGGAATGAAGTGCTTGACGGTTATGAGAGTTATGTGGATGATTACGTGGCAATCATTAAAAAACAAAGAACTGACCCTTCTGACATGTCGCTGATGACCGAGTATCAAGCATTAATGCTAAAAGGTACGGATTGGGCGACTAAAATGTCTGAGCTGTCTTCCGATTTTGGTTCTGAACAAATTTCAAGAATGCTTGAAATTCAGATGAAACTTTCAAAAGCAGCAATGTGATCAATCATTTTTTAATACAAAGAGGGGCTTCGGTCCCTCTTTTTCTTTTAGAACAATACCATTAGTACCATGTAATTCCCATTCAATGGGTTTAATACATAAAATAACCACATTTGAATACGTGGTTTGTTTCTTTTAATGACCTGAGTGAGGGCATTTGTTTAGCAATCAGTCTGGATTTATTGATCTGTATCGTCCTTATCCTATATTTTCGGACAGTAAAAGCAATTAAAAAGGTGTTTGATTAAAATAAAAGATTTCATAAAAATCTATAAAACGTCTTAAATCGAATGAGTGTTTAAACCTCTAAGGGTGATTTCATTACTATCTTTAAAGACTTTAATAGATATCATGAATACTCATTTCCTTAAAAAAAGAAAATTCTGGGCGCGCTTGCTAAGCGCTGTTCTTTTGCTTCCGGTACTGATTTTTAGTGTTCTACTGCTCTTTATATACCTCAAGCAAGATCAAATCATTCAGTCTGAAATAGATGCATTAAACAAGGGGCACAATGGGCAGGTATTCATAGGGGACATACATCTAGAGCCTTTTAAGAGCTTTCCTTACCTTTCTATTAAGGTCGATAATGTGCGAGTCACGGAGTTTAAGGGTAAAGGTGCTGAAGAGATCTTAAATGTAGAAGACATTTATGCCGGTTTTAATTTATGGGATCTTTTGAGTGGACGTTTTGACATTCAATACCTACTCATAGAGAATGGGGTTTTTAACCTCGTATTACATAAAGATGGAACAACCAACCTCCAAAATGCGCTTGCAACTTCAGGTGAGAAGGGAGTCGAAGAACCCATGGATATACATTTAAAAAACATTGAGCTTAGAAACCTTGATGTACATAAGTTGGATGAAGCAACCAATGTGGATGTCGAAACTTTTATTTATTCTGCGGATGGCGGTTTTAAAACAGAAGGTCAACTCATTAATGCACATATTGATACCGAATTCGAATTGAATGTTATCGATGATGGTGACTCTACTTATATCAACCACAAACATTTTGAATTTCACACCGACATCACCCTCAATGAAAAAGAAGGGTTGCTTGTCTTAAAACCTTCCGGAATTCGTATGGAACACGGAGATTTTAATATTGAAGGGTCAATAGATGTAAAGAATGACCTAACATTGGACCTTGATATAAAGGGAACGAAACCCAACTTTGATATGCTTATTGCCTTTGCACCACAGGATCTGATTCCCGTATTAGAGCGTTATAAAAATGCAGGGAATATTTATTTTAATGCCATCATTCAAGGACCGACGCTTCATGGTGCTATGCCTTTTATAGATGTGAATTTTGGCGCAAGTGAAGCCTTTCTTGAAAACACAGGAGAAGGCAAAATCATAGATGATATGGGGTTTGAGGGCCACTTCACAAATGGAAAAAAACGTAACTTAAAAACGATGGAGTTCTCCCTGACCGGTATGACCGCAAAATTAGAAACAGGTCGTTTTTTGGGATCCGTATCTGTCATCAATTTCGAAGAACCCGAAGTTGATATGCAGCTGAATGCAGACTTCAACCTTGAGTTTTTAACACGCTTCTTGAGTTTGAGTGGGGTAAAAGCCACTGGGAGTGCCGAGCTTGAGATGAGGTTTCATGATATCGTAGATCTAGACAATCCTGAGCTTGCGTTAAACGACCTAAACCAAGCCTATTTCAGTGAGTTGAAAATCCAGAACCTCTCTCTACAATCAACAGATTTACCCGTGCCCTTAGAAAACCTAGATATGCATCTGATTATGAAGGGTAAAAAAGCAGAGCTTGATTTGTTCGAGATGAAATTCGGAAATTCCGACCTGTCAATCCAAGGATATCTTTCAGACCTTCCTTCAATTGTACATCATACCAATATCCCTGTTGACGCTCACCTAGAAATAGAATCTAAGGTTCTCGATCTCGCCGAAATCACAGACTACTCAAAAAAGGACAGTACAGGGATTGATGAACGCATTAAGGGCCTAAGTCTGGGGCTTTCATTTAGCTCATCAGCTAGAGCATTTACGGAGTCTAAAAACCTTCCGGTTGGAGAGTTTTTCATTGACAATCTTCATGCCCAGCTCAAGCATTACCCTCACGAATTACATGATTTCCATGCGGATATAATGGTAGGGGACCGAGACTTGAGAATCAAGGAATTCACGGGGTACATTGATGATTCGGATTTTCATTTTAATGGAATGGCACACGATTATGGGTTTTGGATGCGAGAGGTACTCGATGGGGATGTTGATTTAGACATTACCTTAAGCTCTGACCTACTTCGACTAGAAGACGTGTTCTCCTATAGAGGGGAAAACTTTGTGCCTGAAGATTACCGCCACGAGGAAGTTGATCACCTGGTTCTTCACGTGAACTCAAGCATGCATTATAAAGCATCTAAGCTCCACTCTATAGACCTTGATCTAGATCGACTCAATGCAAAGATGCATGTACATCCAATGCGTTTTGAAGATTTTAAAGGCCGCTTTCATTATGAAGACGACCACCTTATGATCGAAAATCTCCATGGAAAAATTGGACACACGGCTTTTGATATCGATATGAATTACTACTTAGGGAAAAATTCCGAAATCAGAAAAAGAGACAACCACTTTGGGCTCAAAGCAAATTATATTGACTTTGACCAGCTCTTTAATTTTAACCTGACCCGGCCATCCGAAACTTTATCGACACCACCTGAAAAGAACAAAGCACAGTCTACAGCAGACGTTGAAGAACATGCAGATGCCTTCAATCTTTATGAACTCCCTTTTACCGATATGACCTTTGATATTGATGTTGGACATTTCATCTATCACCGCATCGACTTACAAAATATACACACTCGCTTACGCACGAGTCATAACCATTACATCTATGTTGATACACTAGATCTAAATGCTGCAGGCGGAAATATAACAATGACGGGTTATTTTAACGGAAGTGATCCAAAGCACATTTATCTAAAACCAGACCTTCGGTTTAGAAATGTCGATCTCGACAAACTCCTTTTTAAATTTGAAAATTTCGGGCAAGACGCCATTGTCTCTGAGAACCTACACGGAAAACTAACCGCTGATATAAAAGGTAAAATAAGAATGTACCCAGATATGATTCCAGACATCGACCAATCAGAAATTCATATGAATGTACAGGTTTTAGATGGACGGCTTGAAAACTATGAGTACATGCTTTTACTTTCCGATTATCTAGGAGATAAGGACCTCTCTTCAGTTCGATTTGACACCCTCCAAAACCACATGGATATTAAAAATGGCCAGCTAACGATTCCCAATATGACCATCGAATCGACGATTGGACATTTCGAATTATCTGGCAAACAGGATATGAATTTTAATATGGAGTACTTTATCAGAATTCCCTGGGCTGTTATAAAAGAAGGTGCGCGTTATACTGTTTTTGGTAATAAAAAAACAGCAGATGGCCAAACAGGTGATGACGAAATTATTGAAGTAGACCCGAACAAAAAGGTGCGCTACTTAAACCTAAAAATCCATGGTAATATGGAGGATTATAAAATCACTCTCGGTAAAGGGAAAAAACGAATGCGCTGATTAAGAAATATAAAAGTCAATAATTACTTGAACAATAAAGAGCTTCCCTTTTTATTAGGATAAGACAAATTCGAATTAAGCATGAAAAAACGAAGCATAAAAAAAATAATCCCTGCTCAACGCGTCAATATGGGCGGGCATCTTTTAGACCAGCCACTTCCCGTTCAAGGCGTAGAGATGATTGATCCTTTTTTATTAATACATCATTGGAATGAACCTCTAGCTAAGGGGGGGCGGCAAAGTGAATTAGGTGTAGGGCCACATCCACATAGAGGGTTCTCTCCTGTTACGTTTATTTTTAAGGGAAGTGTTCGGCACCAAGACTCTATAGGTAATACCGCTGTTATTTCTTCGGGAGGAACACAATGGATGCATGCAGGAAATGGCATCGTACATAGCGAACGTCCCGGTATTGAATTAGTCAAAAACGGGGGTGAGCAGGAGTTTATTCAATTCTGGGTCAATACACCCGCTAAATATAAAATGGAGGCGCCCTACTACTTGCCCATTACTGCCGAGGATACCCCAGAGATCAAGACCGAAAAATCAACTATTGGCGTTGTTGCTGGAGAGTTTGAAACACTTAAAGGGCCAGCAAAAACGTACAGCCCCCAGACCCTGCTCCGCGGTGAAGCACAAGCAGGAGCAATCTTAAACCTTTCTTTTCCACCGAACTACAACGTTTTGCTTTACTTACTCGATGGCAGCCTATCTGTTGATGGCAAGAAAGCCCGAGTAAAAGATCTTATTTGGTTCAATAACGACGGCGAAGGGATCAATATTCATATTGAGGAGCAGACACGATTCATCGTGCTTTCCGGCGAGCCAATTAATGAACCCGTCGCTTCTTATGGCCCTTTTGTAATGAATACGCAGCAGGAATTGCAACAGGCCGTTAATGATTTCCAAAATGGAAGTATGGGAGATCTCGAGGAGACTTTTGAGTCTTAATTCTGAGTTCTTAGGCGCTCCTACAATTGTCTTTAATCAGAGAATCCTACTTATATTTACGAATATTACTTCAGAAAAGAAAACTACAAAATATAAATTATGGGATTTTTAGATCATATTATTTTAGACAATTCAATTAAAGATTGGTCCATTTCTCTTGGGATTATTCTTGCAGCGTTTATCGCAACAAAGGTGGTGTATTGGTTTATTTCTAATATTATTAAAAGACTCACCTCTAAAACAAAAACAAATCTTGACGATGTATTAATTGAAAAGCTAGAAAAACCGATTCAATATTCAATATTGATTTTGGGTTACTGGATTGCGATACACTACCTAAATATTGCCAACGATTCCTTAATTGCCTTTTTAGAAGGTGTTGCTTCTTTGGCTACAGTGTTAACCTTAACATCCATCGCCTCGAAAGTTTTTGATGCCTTGGTTACTGAAATCGTTTTGCCTTATGTCGAAAAAAGTGAGGGGGGTGGCGATAATTATATGCTCCCTATTCTCTCAAAAACAGTGAAGGCCGTTATTTGGACCTTTGGCGTTGTGATTGGCTTAGATAATATTGGTTTTGATATTACGGCTATGATTGCTGGCCTTGGAATTGGTGGCTTGGCTTTGGCTTTGGCTGCACAAGATTCCGTGAAAAACATTTTTGCCGGCGTCATGATTTTCCTAGACAAACCTTTTAAGATAAAAGACCGGATTCAGATTCAGGAATTTGATGGAGTCGTTGAAGAAGTAGGCTTAAGAAGTACAAGGATTCGAACTTTAGACGGTAGAATAGTAACCATTCCTAACAGCACATTTACAGACAATAGTGTGGTAAACGTAACCTCTCAACCCGCTTTAAAAATAGTTTTAAACTTAGGTTTAACCTATGATACCGATGAGGTCGGTATGCAAAAAGCTGTAGATGTTTTGCGACAAATTGTTGTGGATAATGCGGCTATTTTAGAAGCTGATTGTTCCGCTGGTTTCAAAGACTTTGGAGACTTCTCTTTAGGAATTCTATTTATCTATTACGTCAAACCAGAGGCACATTGGTTAGATTCTCAAAACGATATAAGCAAAGAGGTCCTCAAGCGATTTGCAGAAGCAAAACTAGACTTTGCCTTCCCAACCCAGACATTACTTAATAAGGCGATCGATTAAAAAAATGCTTTTTAGAGTCTCCTGAATTTATGGGTTTTAAGGTTTCCTTAGACAAGTATTGCTTGTTTAAATTTCAAGAAATACTTCTATTCACTTATTTACTATACAGCTAAAAAAATTAAAAACAGACTTAAAGCTAATGCCCAAGCATTTTTGAAGGGTCAACGATTGCGTCATAATCGGCTTCAGAAACATGTCCTAAGGTAATTGCGGCTTCCCTTAAAGTCGTTCCTTTTTTATGTGCAAATTTTGCGATTTCGGCAGCTTTATAATACCCGATTTTTGTGTTTAAGGCAGTAACTAGCATCAAAGAGTTTTCCAAATGCATTTTTAGTATGGGTTCATTTGCCTTGATCCCAACAATACAATTATCAGTAAAGGACTGACATGCATCACCAATTAATCTTGCAGATTCAAGAACATTTTTAGCCATGACAGGTTTAAAAACATTGAGTTCAAAATGACCATTCGATCCTGCAATTGAAACAGTAACATCATTGCCCATTACTTGGGCACAAACCATGGTTAATGCTTCTGGTTGGGTTGGGTTAACCTTCCCCGGCATAATAGAAGAGCCTGGCTCATTGTCTGGAATCACTAATTCTCCAATTCCACATCGTGGTCCTGATGACAACATGCGAATATCATTACCGATCTTCATTAAAGAAACCGCAGCTCTCTTTAAGGCAGAAGACAATTCCACCATAGCATCATGCGCTGCAAGAGCCTCAAATTTATTCGCTGCAGTTACAAAGGGAAGACCAGTGAATTCTGCAATTTTCGCAGCGACCAAGACATCGTATCCTTTTGGTGTATTCAGGCCTGTACCAACCGCTGTTCCTCCTAATGCGATCTCCCTAATCGCAAATAACGCGTTGTTTATAGCGCGTTCTGCATGATCCAACTGTGCTACATAACCGCTGAACTCTTGGCCCAAAGTAAGGGGGGTCGCATCCATAAAATGAGTTCGACCTGTCTTTACAATATCCTTAAACTCTACCACTTTTTTCCCTAAAGCTGATCTCAGGTTTTTTATTCCCGGCAAGGTGATTTCTACAATTTGTTTGTATGCTGCTATATGCATTGCAGTAGGAAATGTGTCGTTTGAAGATTGGCTCTTATTCACGTCATCATTAGGATTAAGTACTTTTTTACTATCCGTTAACGCACCACCTTGAAGAACATGACCCCGATTTGCGATGACTTCGTTACAATTCATGTTGGATTGAGTTCCAGAACCCGTTTGCCATACAACAAGTGGAAATTCATGGTCATGCATTCCTGAAATAATCTCATCGCAGACCTTAGAAATCAGTTCTTTTTTAGAGGCATCAAGCACCCCAAGTTCAGCATTAGTATGTGCTGCAGCTTTTTTAAGGTATGCAAAAGCATGCACAATCTCAATAGGCATTGATCCAGGTTCGCCTATCTTAAAATTGTTTCTTGAACGTTCCGTTTGAGCCCCCCAATAGCGAGATGAAGGGACCTTTACCTCCCCCATTGTATCTTTTTCTATTCTATATTCCATTTTATAATGAATTATTTACATTAATTTTTTAATTTTGCTACAGCGTACAGCAAAAATAACAGAACATGAGCACTTTCGGTATAGTTTTATTTCTTTTAATTGGAGGCATGGCCTTTTGGATGTTATTATTCTTAATGGGATTCATTCTCCCATATTGGATTACGCTTGGTCTTTTTGAGCAACTTCGTCCAAAAAGAGTTCTTGACGAAGAGGAAAAGTAAACCTCCTTTTTAATCATTCTGTTTTCTTTGAGTCCACTAGAATGATTCGGTTATGACCTGGCAATCTGTGCTCCCGATTTATGTATTAAATAATAAGATCTGACGTAGGTAGGGCTAAATCCAAAAATTTTTCTTGGCATCTCACCATCATATTTTGTTCAAACAAAATAACTAACTTCGAATTATCATTATATCTGAATTACAAGTAAATGGAGATTACCCCTGAAATCAAGCAGCGATTAGAACAGTTAAGTAACAAATATGCTGCTATAGGACAAGACTTAGTTTCCTATCTAGACGGATTGATTTACGCCAACCCATTGAATTATTGGGACTATATCGAAGTAGAAGCTCTGCTGAGTTTACAAAAACCGAAAACGGATTATCCCGACGAAAAAATATTTATCGTTTACCATCAAATTACGGAACTTTACTTCAACTTAATTATTCATGAGATCGATCAAATTTGCCGTAATGGAAAAGTGATATCAGAAACGGGACAAGATTTAGGTTGGAATGAAAAGCTAAGTACTGATTTCTTTATTTCTAGACTGAAGCGTTGTAACATGTATTTCACTACGCTTACGAGCTCCTTTGACGTCATGCGTTTCGGTATGGAAAAAGAGCAATTCACCAAATTTCGAATGTCTCTTTTATCATCAAGTGGGTTTCAGACTGCAGCATATCGGCGTATAGAAATTGCTTGTACCGATCTTAAATATCTTGTGTACGAAAAAGAACGGGAACGTTTGAAAGATTCTGATTTCCATGAGCAGCTTGACAACGTCTACTGGAGAAGAGGCGCTATTGTTGAAGAAACTGGACAAAAGGCACTAACTCTTAAGGATTTCGAAGACAAATACCTTCAAGAGTTTCATGACTTTGCCGATACCTATCAACCCATGAATCTATGGAAAAAGTTCTCTAGCCTTTCAGAATCAGACCGCAAAAACCCATCGCTATTAAAGGAGCTAAGAGAGCTTGATATAAATATCAATGTGAACTGGCCCTTGGCACACTATAAAACGGCTGTGCATTATCTAGCGAGAGGAACTGGCGATGAAAAAGGAACCGGCGGCACCAATTGGCAGAAATATTTACCTCCACGTTTTCAAAGAAGAATATTTTATCCTGAGCTATGGAACGACCAAGAAAAACAAGATTGGGGTAAAAAATGGGTGAATGAGGTATTATCCGATCAAATCAAAACGGGTTCCAAGATCTAAAAAAGCCATAAAAGAGAGCCTTTTGTTTATTTACTGAATGGGTTTTAAATATGCTCTAGATAAATCAAGAATTCCAAATGAGTTTACCTGAGCACCGCGCAGTCTTAGATTAATGACAACAACTAAGTCTTCAAAATACAAAGGCACAATTGGGGCCTCTCTGTTTAAAATATTAACGCAAGAATTGAAATATTCATTACGTTTCGATGGATCCTCCTCCCCTCTTGATGCATCTAAATTATTATCAAACTCTTTATTACTAAAGTTGTTCATGTTTAAGGTTCGAACTTCTTTGTTTTTTGAATAATACGGCATTAAAAAAGATTCTGCGTCGGGATAATCTGAAATATAAGCCGTCTTCCACATGGCTGCTTCACCTTTTTCAATCATGTTCATTTTATCCATAAAGCTGACATGAACTAATTTTAATTGTAAGTTTAAGTTTTTATCAAGGTGGTTTACCAAGCTATTGCACCATTGGTCTTCAGGTGAGCCTTCTATAGAATTAACATAAAAAGAAATTGTATCTCCTATTTTATAACTACTCTTTCGAAGATGACTTTTTGCCAAACGCATATTATAAGGATTCATCGTTCGGCCCGTATAACTAAAAAAGGGGACTGAGGGAAGGACGCCTAGTTCCGCGGGGGAACCCTCACCGTATAGAAATTCTCGGCATATTTGTTGACGATCTACAGCATGATAAATCGCCCTGCGGAGGTTGGGGTCATTAAATGGAGGTCGGCTACAATCAAATTCTAAATAATTTACTTTTAAGCCCTTTTTATACTGAACCTTATGTAATATGTTCTTTCCTTCCTGAGCGTCTATAAGGGTTCCGAATAGGGAGTTGATTTCATTAATCGGTATTGAAGAAAGCAAGTCCGTATTTTGAGAAGCGAAAGACTTAAAAATATCTTGGCCCACTTTTTTAAATTTTATAGTCAGTGTGTCTAAAAAAGGTAACGCATTATTATACGAGTCACGTTTCCAATATTTCGGGTTTCTAGTAAACAACAAATTCGCTTTTGTTTTTTGATTAAAAATAAAGGGACCAGTTCCAATGGGGTGTTCGGGTATTTTTTCGCCATAAAAATCATAAGCGCGCCGAGAGATAACAGAAAGGCTTTGATGGGTTAAGATTTTCAATATCGTCTGGGTCGAATCAAGAAGGCTCAACCTTAAAACTGAATCAGAGAGCACCTTAACCCCGCTGACACCTTGGTTAAAATCACATCCCTTATCCTTTGTAAATTCCGCAGCTCCCATTATTTTTGACGTCAAAAGATGTCCTTGACGATTCAGATGATGAGAAGAGCATGCAAAGTCTATTGTGAATTTCACATCCGTTGCAGTTAAGCGGCCAAAGCCGTTATTAAAACAAGGGTCTGGGTGAAAATAAACTCCATTTCTTATTTTTAAATCAACATATGAGTTATCTGTAGAAAACGCATAGTCCTTGATTAGATTGGAAACCAACTTCTGGTCTTCTTCATTATATGCTAGTAGGGTTTCAAATACGGGAGCAGAAGCTCTTTGATCATACATTGACACGCCTGCCATAGGAAATATTGGTCCTGTTTTTTCCGAAGCATAATAAGCCACATTTCCACCATAAACACGGCCCCCTTTTGCGATGAGCTTTGTTTCTTCTTCAGGAGTAGTGCATGCCGATAGTATAAAAAAAAGAAATACCATTAAATTGAAAGAAAGTCTTGACATTTAGTTCGAAATTCTGATTATCGGTTCTTTTTGTACACCAAATTTATTTCTTAAACTTAAATAATATAAACCATTTGAGTGGGGGGAAAGGTCAATAAAATCAGTTTCAAATTTCGAGGGCATTCGTTTTTCCTGGCGACTACGTATTTGAATCGTCTGATAACCAAGGCTTAAATAGATAATCCCTTTAGGTGGATTTAGAGGGGTTCGAAATTTTTTAGGTCCTGAAATTATCCTCTAGAATGCTATAAAACTTCAGTTGCAACGCAAGTGGAAAGGAAAGGTAACAAGGTTTTCAATGCCACTAGAGGTATTGTTAGCGAATTAGATGCACAAAACCATGGCCTTCTAAAATGACTGGTTCTGCATCTCCGAAGGTGTCTTCAAGGCCCACTGCAACATACTTGTAAAAGTAAACACCTTCTTCCGCTTCTTTTCCGGAATTGTTAATAAGGCCATTCCAAGATGGGTTTATGTTGTCTGGGTCAACACTTGTTTCATTATAAACAATATTACCCCACCTATTAAAAATAAATAACTCAAGTTCAGATAAGTTTTCATAGGTTAAATAAAAGGCTTCATTCGTATTATCTTCATCAGCGTTTGGTGTAAAAACATTCGGCGCTGTTACAAGCGGTTCAGGTGGAACAGGATAAGTACATGATCCATCATCAAAGTTCGCAGTAGGTTCGTAATTAAGAGCGTCTATATCTGTGCAACCACAGATATTCATCGTAATTTGAACCTGTGTAGTATCTTTACAATTCACTCCTTGAGATACAATAAGTTGAGCGGTAAATACAGCCGCAGAAACGCCGTCATAAGTATTAGTCATTTCTTCAACGATCACGCTAGACTGAGATGTGGCATCACCAAAAGTGAGGTCATACGCATCTCCATTCTGGCTTCCGCTATAATCAAAAGAAACAATCAATGGTGCGCAACCTTGCTCTGGAGTGGCAACGAGAGATGCTATAGGCGGGTCAAGAAGTTCTATAAAAGCACTGTCTGAGGTTGTACATACGGCATCTTCAACCGAAATATAATACCACCCCGAAGGGAGGTCTGTCCATACAGATGCTGCAGGTCCCGTTGTTCCTAGTGCGTTCGTCCAAGAATAATAAACCCCATGTTCGGGGGTCGTTGTTTCACCTGAAACTATTGCTGAAACATAGCCATCTGGCTCACAAGTCGCGGAGCCAATAAATATAGTGTCTATTGAAAGTGTTTGGTTCAAGGTCAAGGTAACCGTATCGACACCGGAAAAACCACAATTGTCCGTTGCAGTCACCAAAACATCAATAAATCCATTTTCTGAAATGCCTTGATAAATACTATCCCCTGTTCCAATGGAATTCCCTAGCGTATCAGTCCAAGAAAAAGAGTAAGGGGCATAGCCCCCAAAAGCCGAAACATACAAAGGTACACTATCATTAGCACATAGAACGAGTGTGTCAGATTCCGTAATATTCAAAATAGGACCGTCACCTATGTAAATGATTCCGGATGAAATAATTGTATCTCCACAAATATTTACTAACTCAACTGTAATAGTAACAGACTCAAAACCTTCATCCAGGCCGTCCTGAAAAGGCGATAGATTTACAACTACGGAATCTTCTCCTGGAAGAAAAATGATAGAATCAGGTAATGCGTTGTAATCCGTTCCTTCTATTGCCTCGCCATCAATCTCGTAATTAATGACTAAGGTATCTCCTGTTTCTCCTTCCGGTCTAGTAAAAATAAAATTAGCATCCGTGCATCCTTCAACGATAGTTGTGTCTCCAGAAACTGTTGCCACAGTAACATCAACAGCATCTGAAAAGAAGCTACCTGCCTCAATAAAAACAGCCGTATTCAAATATGTATCTTGACAATCGGCAATTGCAAATTTAAAATGATACGTCTCTCCACATTGAACACTTAGTTCAACAGGAATAGGGGTCGTAAATCCATTGTGGGTGTGTGTTGTTCCTCCGGCGTTGCTCACATAGAACGCAGCGTTCAAGCCTGGGTGAATCGTGCTGATTGTAATGGGTGTATTCGTCCCAGGTAATACGGCAACGTTCTGTGCACCACCTGGAAAACCAGCAGGAGAAGCAAAGGGGCCAGTTATACCGGGACCACTAACAAAAAAAGCAAATACATCATTAAATACAGAATTGATGTACGTTAGGTATTCGTCCGAAGAAAAAACAAAATTAAAGCCAGCGACATTTGAAGAGGGAACAAAATCAAATTCAAGGATCGCGGCATCATTTGTTGAGTTAATGTTTCCTGATTGGGGGTTTGAGGTTACTGATTGTGCAACAGATAATAAGCCAGGGTCAGACAATCCACTTCCTGGTTGGCCTGCGTCAGCAGTGCCTGCTGCGCCTACTAGACCTGTTACCGGTCCTGCTGCTATGATCACTCCTGAGGGGAAGCCAATATTTGAAGCAGTCCCATTAAAGTTTCCTATTTGGCTAGGAGCTCCTGTATAAACAACATTAGAAACAGTAATCCCTCCACCAACAAGACTTTCAACGTATTGCGTAGGTGTCATGCCGGTTGTAACTGTCAGTTGAGCACTTGAGTAGGTAGACAAAAACAAAAGAGAAAAAAAGATAAATAAACCTTGTTTCAAAATTCTAGTAATTAATTATGGTCTTTTATATACGTAGTTGCACGCAAAAATAAACAATAATTCACGACTAAAAAAACCATAATTAATTCCTCCTATTTTAAACCAGTATAATTTATTAAGATTTTGATAATTTATAATGGTTCCATAATGCGATTAGCCCTTTTCTCTCGAGTTTACTTTAAGGCAAACCCGCCATTTGCTTATTGGGTTTTATTCAAAAAAAACCACCATGTTGATTTCAATAATTCATCACTCACAAAAAAGCAGTATTTTGCAAGCCAAAAAAACAATCATGATTCATACTCAAAAATATATTTCAGAAAATAAAGAACTTTTTTTAAATGGCTTATTAAGCTTATTGAGAATACCGTCCGTTTCCGCAGATTCTTCATATAATGAGGATGTTGCAAAATGTGCAGAACTTCTTTCCAAGGATTTAATGAAAATTGGTCTTGATCGCGTAGAAATATGTCAGACTCATGGCCACCCAATTGTTTATGGTGAGAAAATAATTGATCCTAAATTGCCTACCGTACTTGTTTATGGGCATTATGATGTTCAACCTGCAGATCCAATCGATTTATGGACCTCCCCTCCCTTTGAACCCGTAATTAAAAAAACAGACTTGCATCCTATGGGGGCAATATTTGCTAGAGGTGCATGTGATGATAAAGGGCAAATGTATATGCACGTTAAGGCTGTTGAAGCGATGCTGGCCAAAAAAGAACTTCCCTGTAATGTGAAATTCATGATTGAAGGAGAAGAAGAGGTTGGCAGTGAAAATCTTGCTGTTTTTGTTATGAATGAAAAAAAACGCTTAGCCGCGGATATTATTTTAGTGTCTGATACGGGTATGTTAGCAAATGATGTGCCTTCTATTACCACCGGTTTAAGAGGCTTAAGCTATGTTGAAGTTGAAGTGACTGGACCCAATAGAGATCTACACTCAGGTCTATATGGTGGCTGCGTTGCAAATCCTATCAATGTTTTGTGTAAGATGATTGAGTCCTTGCAAGACAGTGATAAAAAAATTACTATCCCTGGGTTTTACGATGATGTTGCGATGCTGTCAACGGGTGAACGTGCAGAAATGGCAAAAGCGCCATTCTCTCATGATGCATATTGCGGCGCTCTGGATATTGAAGATACCTACGGAGAAGTTGATTATTCAACCCCTGAGCGTGGGTCAATTCGTCCATCTTTAGATGTAAATGGCATTTGGGGAGGGTATACAGGTGAAGGTGCTAAAACAGTAATTGCTTCAAAAGCATATGCGAAAATATCTATGCGATTGGTGCCTAATCAAGACCCTCATAAGATCACAGAATTGTTCAGTTCGCATTTCAACTCGATTGCACCAAAAGGCGTTACCGTAAAAGTCACTCCACACCATGGAGGTGAGCCTGCAGTCACCCCTGTCGATTCCATTGGATACCTTGCAGCGAGTGATGCATACGAAAAATCTTTTGGGGTAAAACCCATTCCTGTTCGAAGCGGTGGAAGCATTCCAATTGTTGCCATGTTTGAAAAAGAGCTCGGATTAAAAACGGTTCTTATGGGCTTCGGGCTTGACAGCGATGCCATACACTCTCCCAATGAGCATTACGGTTTGTTCAATTTTTACAAAGGCATTGAAACGATTCCTTACTTTTTTGAAGCCTTTGCCAAACGCATGAAATAAAATGAAAGTCTCTTTTGTTTTTCTTTCCTTATTTGTTTTAAGTGCCTGTGCGGAGCTGAGATCTCCAGAGATCATAAGCTTTGACGGGGTTTCCGATTTTTCCTTAAAAGAACGGTCCGTTTTTGTAACAGTTAAAGCCCAAGTCATAAACCCCAATAATAAAACGATAACAATCCATAAAGTGGATTCTGAAGTTGAAGCAAACAACCGTAACTTAGGGCAATTGAAAACGCTCCAAAAAATACGTTTTAAAAAAAGAGATACCTTAAAAATCGCTATCCCTCTTGTAATTGAACTTGAAAAAGGCGCAATGTTCCAATTGGGAATGCTTGCTCTTCGCGATTCAGCGAATTTTGTTTTTAAAGGAAATGTTTTGGGCGGGTGGGGGATTTTTAAAAAAAGCGTACCTTTTGAAATAGAAAAAAAATTACCTACAAAATCATTAATCCGTCCATAAATGCTATCGGCAGAACACCCAAAAAAATTATTCCTCCTTGATGCGTATGCATTGATATATCGGGCATATTTCGCTTTTTCAAAAAACCCTAGGGTCAACTCGTTAGGCCAAAATACCTCAGCCGCATTTGGGTTTACCAATGTATTGATTGATATTCTCAAAAATGAACGGCCAACTCATATCGCAGTCGTGTTTGATCCGCCTGGGGGCTCTACCGTTCGTAAGGAAGATTATAAAGAGTATAAAGCGCACAGAGAGGCCATGCCTGAGGATATTCGGTCGATGATAGAACCGATTAAAAACCTCATCCGTTCTTTTAATATCGAAGTCGTTGAAGTCGCTGGTTATGAGGCCGATGATGTCATAGGGGCGCTTTGTAAAATGGCGGAAAAGAAAGGTTTCTCAACCTATATGATGACTCCGGATAAGGATTATGCGCAGCTCGTTAGCGAATGTTCTTTCATCTACAAACCAGGAAGAGGTGGGGCTCCTGCTCAAATTCTCGGAATCCCAGAGGTTCAGGAGAAGTTCGGCGTTGAGAACCCTCTGCAGGTCATTGACATTTTGGGGCTTTGGGGTGATGCTGCAGATAATATTCCTGGAATCCCCGGAATCGGAGAGAAGACTTCGAAAATATTAGTAGCAAAATATGGCTCCATCGAAGGGTTAATTGACAACGTTGAAGACTTGAAAGGAAAGCAAAAAGAAAATGTGATCGCATTTGCCAAACAAGGTCTTCTTTCTAAAAAATTAGCCACTATTATTACCGATATTGATTTGCCTTTTGATGAAGAAAAACTAAAAGTCAAACCCGTAGATAAAGAAAAATTGAAAGCCTCTTTTACGTCCCTTGAATTTAGAACATTAGGGAAAAGAGTGCTCGGTGAGGAAATTCAAATCCAAGAGAAACCCGATTTGCTTGTTCCCAACATCAAAACTCCAACTAAGGACGCCTCTCAACTCGATTTATTTGGCGCACAAAGCTTGCTCGAAGATAAGGATCCGATCCCAACATCTTCATTTAGTACCATTGCCACAGAGGGTGCCAAATACCATCTAGCAAATACAGATGAGGAAATAGAGAAACTCATTAATTTATTATCTAATCAAAAGGAATTTTGCTTTGATACTGAAACAGACAATATTGAGGCAAGGCATGCCAATCTTGTTGGGATTTCTTTTTGTTTTCAGGAGAAAGAAGCCTACTATGTACCCATACCAGATGAAAAAGACCTGTCTAAGAGCCGTGTTCATTTATTTTCAAAGGTCCTACTTAACCCTAACATTATAAAAATCGGTCACAATTTGAAATATGACCTTAAAGTCTTAGATCGCTATGGAATTCATATTCCATCTTCCTGCTTTGATACAATGATTGCCCACTACCTAATTAATCCAGAATCTAAACAGAGTATGGATTATTTGGCCGAACAGCACTTAAACTACCAAACCATTTCTATTGAGTCTTTAATTGGTAAGAAAGGAAAGAATCAAAAAAACATGAAGGATTTAAGTTCTGAACAGGTTTGTGATTATGCATGTGAAGATGCAGACATTACCTATCGTTTAAAGCTAGAATTCGAAAAAGAAATCCAAAAGCCTCATCTGAAGAATTTATTCGAAGAAGTCGAAATGCCGCTGATGTTTGTTTTGAAAAACATGGAAAATGAAGGGATTGCAATAGATGT
>TARA_B110000046_G_scaffold24842_1_pt1 | contig 43939 bp, 32 predicted proteins | sample TARA_B110000046 | Tara Oceans TARA_B110000046 (sample SAMEA4397157) | marine metagenome | biome: Polar Biome; feature: [DCM] deep chlorophyll maximum layer (ENVO:01000326); material: water (ENVO:00002006), including particulate matter (ENVO:01000060) such as... | depth 40 m
TTGAGATTGCGGATCAGTGATGCCATGAACGGAATTGAAAACGTAATGAACAAACGTATTAATCAATTTGGTGTAGCACAGCCTAATATTCAAAAGGATGAGGCAAACAATCGTCTATACATAGAGCTTCCGGGTGTTCAGGATGAGCGAACTGTAGCCGAAAAATTACAATCTACAGCAAACTTAGAGTTTTTTGAAACGTATTCATTTGATCAAATTCAGTCTAATTGGAGTGAGGCAATTCGCTTGTCCATGCAAGAAGAGGGAATTGAAATCGATACAACAGAGGAAATAACTTTTGATGACCCAGCTGAAGATTCAGGGAATAGTTTAGCTTCATTACTACAGTCTGCTGGTGGCTATGCTGTTGGTTATGCTGCAGGTGATTTAGAGAAATCAAAAGTTTCTGCATTATTAAGTCGTTCAGACATTGCATCCTTATTTGACAGTCAGTTGCGATTTATGTGGGGAGCAGATAAAGATTTTGTTGACAATGCTAAAAAGAAAAAAGGTTGGTTTTTATACGCTTGTAGGGTTCCTGAAAATGGAAAGGCTAGAGTGAATGGCAGTCACATTTCGAGAGCAAGTCAAGGTTATGATCAAGTTGCTGGAGACATTACGGTAGATCTTTCAATGAACGATGAAGGGATGGATCAATGGGGTCGAATGACTTCAGAAAACATCGGTCGTCTCGTTGCTATAACCATGGATAATGTTGTTTATAGTGCACCGCAGGTACGTGGAGCGATTAATAACGGTAACACGCAGATTTCAGGAAGTTTTACGTTTGATGAAGCAAATGATTTAGCGGGTCTTTTGAATGGTGGTGCCCTTCCGGCTCCATTAGTTATTAAGGAAAAAACCAAAGTGGGTCCAACAATCGGAAAGGAAAACACACGTGCGGGTCTGATTTCTTTTGCTGTTGCTTTCTTAGTGGTATTACTATATATGTTCTTCTATTATGGAAAATCTGGTATTGTAGCTGATATTGCTTTGTTAGCCAACGTTGTTTTCATATTTGGATCATTGGCTTCTTTTGGAGCCGTGCTTACGCTAGCAGGTATCGCAGGTATTGTTTTGACTATTGGTATGGCAGTTGATGCAAATGTCCTAATCTTTGAACGTATCCGTGAAGAACAAGCCAAAGGAAAGGATTTATCAAGTGCAGTTCAAACAGGTTTTCAAAAGGCACTATCTTCGATTATAGATGCCAACGTTACAACGCTTCTTACAGCTATCGTTCTTAAAGTATTTGGAACGGGACCAATAGAATCATTTGCTACTACCTTAATCATAGGTATATTTTCTTCCGTATTTGCAGCCTTAGTTATATCGAGAATGATATTTGAATGGTACTTAGGGAAAGGGAAGACGATTGAATTTGACACGAAACTTACTAAGAATGCTTTTAAAGGAATGAATATAAACTTCCTTGACAAAAGAAAAGTAACTTATGTAATCTCAACGGTTCTTGTTGTTGGTTCTCTTGCATTGTTAGTGACAAAAGGAATTCCTAAATCAGTTGAATTCTCAGGTGGTAGAACCTATGCTGTCAAATTTGACAAATCAGCAGAGAATCAATCAGAATATATTAAAAAGCAACTTTCGGCATCGATGCCAGGGTCATCTGTTGATGTTAAAACAAAATCTAGTTCATTTAATGTGGAGATTACCACTAATTATTTATTGAATAAGGACAATGCAGAGAATGATGTCCGAGCAAAATTAACTGAGGCAATGGAGAGTTGTAAACCTAATCTTGGTGGTTATTATATTGAGCCAGAATCAAGATTCGTTTCCAATACTGTTTCTGCAGAATTAGAGGACTCTTCTAAAATATCGATTGTGCTTTCATTGATCATTATTTTCGCATATATCTTTATCCGTTTCGGAAAGTGGCAATATTCGGCAAGTGCAATTTTCGCTTTGTTTCATGATGTTATTATTGTTCTAGGTATCTTTTCTTTGTTGGGTGATTTACTACCCTTCAACATGGATTTAGACCAAGCATTTGTTGCGGCAATATTAACAGTGATTGGTTATTCTATAAATGATACGGTTGTTGTTTTTGATAGAATACGTGAAGATTTATCTTGGAAACAAGAAGCTGATTTTAAGTCTGAAATTAACGGTGCTTTGAATTCTACTTTGTCTAGAACAATAAATACTTCGATGACAACACTAGTTGTTTTGTTAATCATCTTTGTGTTTGGTGGTGCAGCGATTAAAGGATTTATTTTCGCCTTGATTATCGGTATCTTAGTAGGAACATATTCTTCTATGTTTGTTGCGACACCATTACTTGTTGATTTAACGAAGAAGATTCAAATAAAGAAGTCGTAAGATTTAAAAATGAATGTCTATCCATAAAAACATCACTGCTCTCTTAGGAAAATCAGTTTTTATTTTTAATCTATTAATCTGTTTTATTCTCTCGGGTCATTGCCTTTTGGGGCAGGTTGGTTTTTTAGATGGGATCGTATTACAAGATTCAGAACCACTAGAGTTTTCTAGAGTAAGTATTCCATCTCTTTCAAAAAATTACCTCTCCAATAATAAAGGAGAATTTCATTTTTCAGAATTACCTTTTGGATCTTTTGATGTTGTCATTACGGCAATTGGTTTAAAAGCGGTAACTAAAACTATTCTCTTAACCGAAGAGTCACCCAGGGTTCATTTGAAAATTATTCTTTCTGTACCGATAATGGAACTTGATGACATTGTTATCACAGGCACCAAAACCTATAAACGGCAAACCAATTCAAATGTTATTGTGAATGTACTTACAGGTGAGAGTCTCGAGGCTCTTCAGTCCTGTAATTTGGCAGAGGGACTTCGATTTCAACCGGGTTTGCGAGTTGAAACGGATTGTCAAACATGTAATTACACACAATTGCGTATGAATGGATTGGCAGGAGGCTATTCTCAGATCTTGATTAATGGGCGACCAATTTTCAGTCCTTTAACAGGTTTGTATGGCCTTGAACAGCTTCCTGTAAACATGATTGAACGCTTAGAGGTTATCAGAGGTGGTGGTTCTTCATTATATGGATCTAGTGCTATCGGAGGCACGGTTAATGTGATTACCAAATTACCGAGGGAAAATAATTTTGATCTTAATTATACATATCAGAACATTAATGCCTTGAGCTCTGATCAAATTTTAAATGGAAATTACACGGCTGTATCGAAGGATCGCAACATGGGCCTTTCTTTTTTTTTTAATAGTAGAAGACGTGAATTTTATGACCATAACGAAGATGGATATTCAGAGCTTCCTAAGCTCAATAATAATTCATTCGGGCTTACTTCTTTCTTCTTACCTAAAGAAAATCACAAGTTAGAGTTGAGTGTAAGTAATCTGAATGAATATCGATACGGTGGTGATATGCGAGAAGACCTTCCTGTTTATGAAAGAGGTCAAGCTGAAGAGCGAACACATCATGTTTGGATGGCTAGTGGAGACTATCAAATTAATTTCAATCAGGATCTTTCTTCTTTTATCCTTTATGCTGCCTACCAGTATACAAATCGTGACCATTATACAGGTATCTTCCCCAATGACTCTATAGACATTATCACACACATGGAAAACCCTCCTTATGGAGTCTCGGATATATCTACTGTTAATACGGGCATTCAATTAAACCATAAGTTGGTCGATTTTCTTGTATCAGGAGAAAATGTAATCACCTTTGGAGCTGAATTTTTGCGTGATGTCGTTTTTGATGAAATACCAGCCTATAATTATTTGATTGATCAGCAGCTTAACGACATTGGATTGTTTCTTCAAAGTGATTGGGCCTTATTGCCAAATTTAAATCTCTTATCTGGTTGCCGGGTAGACGCACATAATTTGGTAGACAAACTCATTTGGAGTCCTCGCGTTTCGTTGCTTTACAAACTGAAAAAAAACACGCAATTTAGACTGAGTTATGGAGCCGGTTTTAGAGCGCCTCAAGCATTTGATACGGATTTACATATTGCCTTTGCTGGGGGTGGAGTCTCTCGAGTTGCCTTAGCAGATGGTTTACATGAAGAACGTTCGGAAAGCTGGAGCGCTTCCGTCAATTTTGATAAGCCTTACGATAACTTTATTGCAGGGTTCACCATCGAAGGGTTTTATACAAAATTGGAAGACGCATTTTTTTTACAGCCAAATGGAGAAGATGAATTTGGTTACCTTTTCGAAAAACAAAATGGCCAAGCAGCCATTGTTCAAGGGATAACTGTGGAGCTAAGAAGTAATTACAAAAGAAAGTTACAGCTTGAAGCTGGATTTACAATTCAAACGAATGAATTTGAAGAGACTGTAGAGTATATAGAAGGTGTGCAGGGTTTAACGAGGTTCGTGAGGACTCCTAATGATTATGGTTTCGCTGTTTTAAATTTCAATCCAAATAAGCGGTTTGGCATGAATTTAAATTATGTTTATACGGGTAAGATGTTAGTTCCTCATTTTTCGGGAGCCCCTAATCAGTCAGATAATGAGATTATTAATGCGGATTCATTCTCTAATGTAAGTGTAAAGTTTACTTATTCGATGGAAATTAAAAAGTCCAAAATTAAACTTGATTTGTATTCGGGAATAAAAAATATTTTTAATGATTACCAGGATTCTTTTGATGTTGGTAAAAACCGAGATAGTAATTTTATTTATGGCCCAGCCCAGCCTAGGACTTTTTTTGTGGGCATAAAAATTAGTTCAAGTAAACCGTAACTCTTTTTACTTTAGTTTGAACAAAATAGGTAACTTGTTTTTTATAATAAGTAACATGTTAAAGATTCTATTATCGCCAGCAAAGTCAATTTCTAAAGAGCGCATATCAATTGGAAAACCAACAATCCCTATCCTAGATGATAAGGCCTCCGTTTTGGCTTCAAAGCTCAAGCTTCTTGAGCCGCATGCACTTTCAAACTTAATGTCAATTTCACCTGCATTAGCAGAAATGAATTGGTCTCGATTTCAGGATTGGACAACATTTCACAGTAATAAACTGCCCATACAGCCTGCTTTAGCTTTTACAGGGGAGGTTTATAAGGGGCTAGATGCTCATTCATTTAACTTAGAGGAGTGGAATAGAGCGCAGGCTTCAATACGGATACTCTCGGGGCTCTATGGTCTTTTAAAGCCCTTAGACGGAATACATGCTTATCGATTAGAGATGGGTACGAAACTCAAAGTAAATTCTACGATTAAGAACCTCTATGAATATTGGAATGAGGATTTGACCAATGAATTTCTAAAAGAACTATCATCCGATGATGTTGTTGTAAATCTTGCATCCAAAGAATATTCAAAAGTCTTGAATTTTTCAACTATACCAATTCCTATTATAACTCCTTTATTTAAGGACTTTAAAAATGGAAAACTTAAAACAATTATGATGTATGCTAAAAACGCAAGAGGGAGTATGGCACGTCATATCATTAAAGAAGGTGTTACGAATTGCCAAGATCTTAAAAGGGCAGATATAAAAGGATATAGGTATGCCGAAGAATTGTCTACTGCTGCGGAATGGGTATTTATACGTTAAATTCGAAGTTGTCGTTTTTTTCTAGAATGTCCCAAGTGTGGTCTGCCAGTAATTTTACGCTTGCTACAAAATCAAAAGAATTTACTTTTCTGCCCCACTGATTTGGGCCAATAAGAGACAGAAGGAACAGACCGCTTTCTCTTTTATACAGATGATAGGTGTGATTAATAAATGGCTCAAATCTAGATTCTGCGGAATAAATAAACTCGGAAATCTTTTTACGGTCATTTAGCCTTTGTGCTTGGTTGGCTAGAAGTTGCATTTGCTCATAGATCTGACCTAATTGCATATCGGTTTGATGGTCCATCGCATTTAGCGCGCGGCTTTTGAGCTTGCCTTCGTCCTCTGGTTTGATCAGTGCACTTCCTGCGTGGTGTCCATATTCTAGGTTATGGGGGTTTTCCGTAACCTTGTCAGGGTCTATTGGATTTACAAATACCTTTGATTCTTCTTTCTTTTTCATCCTAAAAATAGCTAGCAAGTTTTTTACCTACCTGAGCGCCTAAAGCAACACCCATTCCTCCCAATCTAACACCGATCGCTGTGTTATTGTTCAACATCTTTACTATCGGACTTTTTGTTTTTCCAACCCCCATGATTCCTGACCATGAATATTCAATAGACCACGGCTGATTAGGAAGAATGATCGTATTAAGTAATTCTTGAAGTTTGTTTTGTATTTGATCAGTCGTTCCAAATACTTCAGTAGTTTCTCCATCTATGTCAATATTCCGTCCGCCTCCTAATAGAATCCGATCACCTACATTTCTAAAGTAATAATAGCCTTTTTCAAAATGAAATGTACCTTTTACCTTTAAATCCTTGATTGGGTTGGTAACAAGGACTTGTGCCCTTGCGGGGAGTATGTCCTCATTAATCCATTGTTTGGCGAATCCGTTAGTGGCTATGATACAATTTTCAGTTTTGAGTGTCCCGTATTTTGTTTCAATATGAACCTCTTTTGATGAATTCTCCATTGAAAGTGCTTCAATACCATAAAGTACCTGTATGTTATTATGCGTTACTTCTTTATGAAGGGCTTGAACCAGTTTGCCAGTATGAATAGCCCCTTCTAATTTATTACAGTAAGACGTTTGTATATGTTCAAATCCGAATTTTTCAGAAATCTCTCCATCCTCCCCATAAATATTAGAAATCCCGGTGATTTCTTTAGATTTAGTATTAATATATTCAATGAATTCATTGTCGATATCATTCTTCACACCATTTTCAATAAGATCCCATGATTTACATGGTTCATAATCGAAAGTTGTTTTATCAACAAGGTCAAATAATGACTTTAGACCATGGTAACGATTTGAAAAGGTATCCCAAACCGTATTCTCATCAATGTTTTTTAAATCATCATACAATTCGGTCGGACTTCCAAAGCAGGTAAAACCGGCATTTTTAGAGCTTGCACCAGTGGGTAAGTATCCGCGTTCCATGATGACTATTCGGGCATCATTGTGTTTTCTCCTTAAATAAAGAGCTGTACTCATTCCTACAATGCCAGAACCGATTATTAGAAAATCAATTTTCTCAAAGTAGGATAATTTCTCCCAAAAGCTTAATTCATCAAATCGAAGCATTTTTTTATTCGTCTTTTTTACGCATTTTTGTATAAGTGCAACAAATTTAGTTTTTTACGTTTATGAAGCACAATTGAAACAAGATTTCTATGACCAAGGTTATTTTCTTTTTCGCGATACTATTTTCAATGGGAGCTAATGCCCAAAAGGAATTGGAGATTTCTTTAGAGGGGTATATTAATAATTTCACTTCGAAACAAAAAATATTTGGTGCATCGATGTATATGTTCCAGAATGGAAGAATGGTTTCGAAATCTCTTTCCGATAATAAAGGGGTCTATTTTATTAGCGGTTCAATAAAAACCAATATACCATTTGAGGTAATGGTTTCAAAACCAGGATATATTTCAAAAAAGGTTTTATTAGACTTCAATGAGCTAAAAGTTAAAAATCCGAATGGAATTCTTCAGGCCATGGAGGAATTGGTCATTGAGTTGTTTGAAATTCGTGAAGGAGCTGATCTTGATTTTGTTAAAAACACGTACGCTGAAAAATTCACTTGGGACCCCTCTAGAAATATAGCCGTACCCGAAGAGAAATATAAGAAAGATATTGAAGATGAAGTTCTGAAAAAATATGCTGAGGCAAATCAGGGCTCAAAGGCAGAATCATTTAAAAAGAAGCTCTCTGGTGCTTTGAAAAACAAGGATTATTCACTGGCGATAGTCTTCATTGATTCGGCTCTTGTTTATGAACCGAATAACGCAGTGTTACAGTCAAAAAAAGAAGAATTAGCATTATTGCTTGTAAAAATTAAAAAGGATAAAGAGGATAGAGAACAGTTTGAAGTATTCAAAAGGAAAGGCGACGAGGCATTTGCCTTAAGTGACCTTGATGAGGCTGAGGCAAATTATAATAGTGCATTAGCGATTATAGATGATGGCCAAGTAAAGTATCGATTGGGTAAAATTGATGAATCTCGTAATAGAGATCAGAAACAGTCAATTGATAACATAAAGCTTATTGCATTGAGGTCAGCAGTTGATTCTTTACGTTCGCTAAATCTATATGAAGATTGTGTTACCAAATTAAAGGCAATTCAAGTGCTTGACCCTGGGCAACGCATAAAGATTCAAACTGAAATAAAAGCGATAAAAAAAGAGGCTCAAAATCACAGATTCTCTTCTTCTATAGAAAAGTATATTGCTAGAGCACAGAATCAAAATTCCACAGATTCTTTAGATGCGGGCTTATCTAGCTATAGAAAAGCAGAAATGCTTATTCAAAAATTATCAGATCAACCATTGATTAATACCTATTCCGGTCAAGTTGAAAACGGAATTGCTCAAATTTCAAGTAAAAAGTTTTCTGAGCAAGAAGCCTTTAGAAAACAAATGGAAAAGGCATATAGTAATGTTTTTAAAGGTCGCGAATTCTATGACCTTGCCAATCGAATCCTTGATTCACAACCCATGAAAACACGGTCAAAAGACCCAAAAGTAATCGCGCTTAAAAAGCAAATCAAGAGTCTTGAGGAGATGTATAACTTAAAAGACCAGGCTTTTGCAAAGCTTGATTCCAAAAAATCAGAAGCTCTAGTGGACTTAAAGAGCGCATTTAAAATTGCAAATGCGAATTATAGAATCATCCCTGCCGAGGATCTGAGTCAAATGAAAGATTCACTAACTAGTTGGTCCGGAGGTTCTGATTTTATAACGAGTGCAAATACACCGACAACAAGATCCTCAAATTCTGGAGTGGTTGTTCAATCCCCTGGTCAGCTTCACAGTGGTTCTGAATTTGAAGCATTTAATGATTTAGCCGTGACAATCAAGCAGAAAAAGAGTGATCCACTAAAGGATTTGCAAGACGTTCGTAATGAAATAGAATTTGAAAAGTTCTTTGCACAAACAACGGATGGTGTTAGAAACGAAGCTTCTGCAAATGAGATGAAAACCTATTTAAATGTAATTGAGCTTAATCAAAAAGAGGTTAATAATCAAAATATAATCTTACAAAAAGATTTTGATGATGCTAGGCAACGTCTAGATGCGCAAATTAAATTGAAAGAGGAAAATGCAGTTGAGCAACAGCAATTATCTGCACTACAAATAGAAGAATGGAACACCGAGAAGGATTACATGCTTGAGATGGCATTGTTAAGTGCGAATCAAAGAAATGAGTCTTTTACTTCAAGGCAGAACTTATTGGAGAATGAGCGTGTGCTTATCGAAAGACAAAATCATATAGATAACGATGAAAGATTAGAGGGTAGCCGCGTACAAATGCAGCGTTTAGGGTTTGAACAGCAAAGAAAGGATTCTTTAGCAAAAGTTGCTGGAGAAGAACGGATAAAGGCAATCGAAAGTTTAAAATCCTCTACACCCGATTATGCAACACAAGCTAATTTTTTAAAGGATGAGAATGGTATCTTATTTCCATCGAACAAAATGACTCAGCGTGTTTTTAAAAGAAGCAATTCTCAAGGTGACGTAACCTCTGTTACAATCCAGAGAGTGGTTGTGGATGTAAATGGTTATGGTGTCGTTTATGAGCAAACCACGAATGAAAGTGGCAGGCCTTTCTATACAAGAAATAACGCAGCAGTGACTGAAGACATTTGGTTTAACGGATCAACCGGAATCGATGTTATCGAGGATTAAACCCTTTTCTTTCCTTGTATTATTTATTCTCTTTCTGGGTTGCGATAGCAACACCACAAGTACTGATTATAAGATGTATAGGCTTTCAGGATCTGCGCAAGGTACAACTTATACATTACAGGTTTTTGATACGAACCTTAATTTTAGCCAAAAGGATATCGACAGTATTCTTTATGCTTTCGACATGAAACTTTCCACTTATGTCAATACTTCATTAGTATCTCGTTTTAATCAAGCATCTTTCAAAGACACCCTTTTGAAACAGCAAGATGCTTTCACACAAATGTTGCTTTTAAGTGATACGATTTTCAATTTGACTGATGGCTATTTTGACCCTTCGATCAAGCCTATAATAGACATCTGGGGCTTTGGCGATGGGCGTGAAAATATACCATCTAAGCATTCCTTAGATTCTGCAAGAAAACTTGTGGGGTATGCGAAAGGTTTGCATTTTGATTTTCATATCGTTGGAGAAACTATTCTGTTTCAAAAGAAGACCCCTAGTTTTCAATTGGATTTTAATGCAATAGCTCAAGGCTATTCAGTTGATCTATTGATGAAGTTTATCAAAAGTAAAGGTCACGATGATGTTTATATCGAGCTCGGTGGTGAAATCAAGTTGTCAGGAACAAAGGGACAAAATAAAAAATGGAAAATAGGGGTAGAGACACCTCGTGAGAATAATTTAACTTCTGAACAGGTTGTTCATTCTGCCTTCTCTCTTTCAGATTGCGCCATAGCGACTAGTGGAAATTATAGAAAATACTTTATTAAAGATGGTGAGTTGTATGCACATACGATAAACCCAAAAACAGGAAAGCAGAATAGGCACCAACTTTTATCGGCTACTGTGGTTTCTGAATCTTGTGCATTTTCCGATGCCTTAGCAACTTACTTCATGGTTGTTGGCTTAGATCAAAGTAAATTATTTCTTGAAAAACATACTGATTTGGCTGTTGAAGTATATTTCATTTATTCTGAAGATGGCAAATTTAAAAGCTATTGTTCTGAAGGTCTTGTGGGATTTCAAGAGGATTATAATTAATAGTCCTCTGTCAGTAACTCTTTGAATCCTTTCTAATTGGTCCGTATTTCATTTTTACTTTAGTGTAAAGTTTGAAAATGAAAGTACATTTTATAGCCATTGGTGGAAGCGCGATGCATAATCTAGCTATTGCACTCAGTAGAAAAGGAATTGAGGTTTCTGGTTCTGATGATGAGATCTTCGAACCATCCCGTTCCCGTCTTTTCAATCAAGGAATTCTACCAGAAAATATGGGGTGGAATGCTGAAGGAATTGATACTTCGCTAGATGCGGTTATTTTAGGAATGCACGCAAGAAAAGATAATCCTGAATTATTAAAGGCAAAATCCCTAAAGATCCCCATTTATTCTTATCCAGAATACCTTTACGAACAAAGTAAATCTAAAAAAAGAATCGTTATCGGTGGCAGTCATGGTAAAACAACGATCACTTCCATGCTTTTACATGTTTGTAAAAAGGAATCTGTAAATGTAGATTATATGGTTGGTGCTCAGCTTGAAGGATATGATTGCATGGTCCGTTTGACCGATGAAGCAGACTTTATGATCTTAGAAGGAGATGAATACCTGAGTTCTCCAATAGACCGAAGACCTAAATTTCATTTATACAAACCAGACGTGGCACTCATTAGTGGTATCGCTTGGGATCATATAAATGTATTTCCGACTTTTGAAAACTACATCTCCCAATTTGATGTTTTTTGTTCGGTCATAAAGGAGGGGGGGCATCTCGTCTACAACCTTGAAGATTCAGAGGTCAATAAACTAGGAGATAAGTATCGAGGTAGACTTCAGGTTCAGGGGTATGGTGTGCCGATTTTTGAAACACTAGATGAAGGCACTATGGTGATGTATAATGCGAAGTCATATCCAATGAAAATCTTTGGAAGTCATAATTTGCAGAATATGATGGGTGCTATGCATCTTGCTGCGCATCTTGGCATCTCCAATAATGACTTTTTAAATGCGATGGCTGACTTCACCGGTGCGGGTAAGCGCTTGCAAAAAGTGATTGAAAAGGATTCCTTTGTTATGTTTAATGATTTTGCACATTCCCCCTCGAAGCTTAAAGCAACTACGAATGCGGTACGAGAACAATATGGGACACGTAAAATTATAGCATGTATGGAGCTTCATACTTTTTCATCTTTAAGAAAGGATTTCCTTCCTTTTTACAAAGGGTGTATGGAGGCTGCTGATCACGCTTTGGTCTATTTTAGTCCAGAAGTTGTAAAACATAAAAAGCTAGATCATCTCACGGTAGATGAAGTCCAGAAATCTTTTGGAGGTCATGTTATCGTCAAGAACAACACTGAAGATGTACTGCGTTTTATCAGGGCATTAAACCATGAGAATACGGTATTGCTTATGATGTCCTCAGGCGATTTTGATGGTATTGACTATGATCTTCTAGGAGAAGAACTTATCGGTTAAACATTACGAAAAATAACCCGACGAAAGATTAAAGAGAGAACTAAGCTATTTAATGTCGCGTAAAGTAAAAGTCCTAGTAAAGAAACGGTCATAGTAAACTGTGCAGAATAATAATTATTCATACTGTCCATTACTTTTTCTCTAATTTCATCACTAGAGCTATTTTCCATCCCAGGATTAGATTTTCTGAAATCAGCAACCGCAACTTCGTCATTCATTCGTAATTCTATTTCAGTAATTTTTGAACTATTGAATTCTGGATAGATTGACTGGTAATAAAAATAGATAAAACTGCTTACGATTACCGCGTACAAAACCCCAGGGATCATTGCTGTTTTGACGTCTTCAAGTAAGTTTGAACCTGGCTGCTGCCTTTTTTTGGCATATAAAGCAATAGAAATAGCTAGGGTTACAAATAACATGTTAGCGAAAACAAAAGGCTTAAGATCCGTCAGGAAGACATTGAAACTAAATGCACTTAGCTTAAGAATGATCCATAGCAAAGCAAATCCTACTCCAATTTTAATAGGTGTTTTCATTAGCTATTCATTGAAACAAGGAATTCCTCATTTGAAACGGTATTCTGCATGTGGTTTTTCAAGAATTCCATGGCCTCAACAGGGTTCATATCGGCAATGACTTTTCTCATTAACCAAATACGTTGCAGTACGTCCTTACTTAATAAAAGGTCTTCTCTTCGAGTTCCTGAAGCCGTAATATCAATAGCCGGATAAATTCTTCTGTTTGATATTTTACGATCCAACTGAAGTTCCATGTTACCCGTTCCTTTGAACTCTTCAAAAATAACTTCATCCATTTTAGACCCAGTCTCAGTAAGGGCAGTTGCCAATATTGATAGTGAGCCGCCATTTTCTATTTTTCTAGCTGAACCGAAGAATCTTTTGGGTTTGTGTAGTGCATTTGCATCAACGCCACCAGAAAGAACTTTACCCGATGCAGGAGAAACCGTGTTGTATGCTCTTGCTAATCTAGTTATTGAATCCAATAAAATACAAACGTCATGACCGCATTCAACCATTCTTTTTGCTTTTTCAAGAACGATATTAGCAACCTTCACATGTCGCTCTGCAGGCTCGTCAAATGTTGACGCAATGACCTCAGCTTTTACACTTCGAGCCATGTCTGTAACTTCTTCAGGTCTTTCATCAATTAAAAGAACAATTAAGTATGTTTCTGGGTGATTTGCCGCTATCGCATTGGCAACGTCTTTTAATAGCATGGTTTTACCCGTTTTGGGCTGGGCTACAATCATTCCTCTTTGTCCTTTTCCGATCGGGCAGAACAAATCCATAATACGCGTTGATAATGTTTCTTGCTTATGCCCCGTCAAATTAAATTTTTCCGAAGGGAAAAGAGGTGTGAGATATTGAAATGGTACTCTATCTCGGATATATGAAGGGTCTCTTCCGTTAATTGATTCTACACGTACTAGTGGAAAGAATTTCTCCCCTTCTTTAGGCGGACGAATCGTTCCCTTTAGTGTATCTCCGGTTTTTAAACCAAATAGTTTTACCTGGTTTTGAGAAACGTAAACATCATCAGGCGAAGGCAGGTAGTTGTAATCCGAAGACCTTAAAAATCCATAACCATCTTGAATCACTTCAAGCACGCCTTCTGCAGATACGATTCCTACTAAATCATAGTTGCTTTTATTTTCCTTAGCTGGACGGTTGTCTTTGTAAGGAGGTTTTTTATGTTCGTTTTTTGTAGTTTGTTCTACTTTTTTAGCTTCTGAAGTTACCGGTGCATTATTTTCCTTTGGTTTATTTTCATTAGCCGCCTTATTGACAACCGCTTTTTCTCCCTGTGGTTTTTCTTCTGGAACTTTTTCTTCTTTAGCCTTCTTGACAACCGCTTTTTCTTCCTGTGGTTTTTCTTCTGAATCTTTTTCTTCAGATTTAGAATCTTTTACCGGCTTAACTTCCTCGGTAACTTCTTCATTTGTCGGTTCAATTTTTACAGAATCAACTTTTGTTTCAATTTCTGCTTTTATACGCTTCCTTGTCCTTTTTTTGGCAGGAGAAGGTTTTTGAGATTCATCTTTTGAGGGAGAACTATCTGTTGATTCATTGTTAAACAAATCTTTAGCATCTTCAGAGGATGTGTTTTCCATTATTTTCTAATTAAGTTAAGGTTGGTTTAGATGTTTTGCGACGAGATTACGTCAAATGTGTATGGTTGTTATAAATACTTCAAAAAGTTAGTCTATTCATAAAATCTTCAGGAATAGAGGGGGAATTAAAAAAGAGATCAGAAAATGAACCTTTACACCACAAGTTTAGCAATTTCCATTGACATATCAATAAAAAAGGTATAATTTATGTTTTGCGTTTCTTCTTTTTTGCCGCAGGAAAAAGTATGTTGTTAAGGATCAGTCTATAACCGGGAGAATTAGGGTGCAGGTTGAGGTCTGTAGGCGGGTCTCCGACGAAATGCTGATAATCTTCTGGATCGTGACCTCCGTAAAAAGTCCAAGTTCCTTGTCCCATCTCTCCGTGAATATATCGCGCTGTCTCCGCTGCTTTCGTTTCGCCCAAAATAAGGACACTTGACTTAATTAAGTCTTTTTTAAAGTCCGTAGTTTGGCCCATGAAACCTTTGATTACATCTTGGTGACATTGTGTTAGCATAGTGGGTACAACATCCCATTTGGCTGAAAAGTCAAATAGAGTGAATTCATCTATCTCTTTAGGTATTGTTTTATTTGCCCTCAAGTAGGTTCCGTCAATATCAGAATATTCATAAATCATAGGGTTTTTGGTGAGCTTAAAGTCTTTAAAAGCAAAAGTTTTTGCGTAATCAAGTTGTTGGTCGCTATTCGCATCTGAAGGATCTCCATCAAAAACACTTTCACAAATATCCGTGTTCTGGGCGGCTAGGGCGATATCAAAGCTATCTGTTCCGCTACACATCGTAAATAAAAACCCACCTCCGATCACGAAATTTTGGATGTTTTTTGCTACTGCTAGCTTTAGCTCGGACACCTTTTTATAGCCAAGCATTTTTGCATTTCCTTCCGCAACATCTACTTGTTCCTGATACCATTTTTGATACCTGGCAGACCTATAAAACTTACCGTATTGTCCTGTAAAGTCCTCGTGGTGGAGATGAAGCCAATCATATTCAGGAAGCTGCCCCATGACAATAGCGGAGTCATATATTTTTTCATAGGGAATTTCTGCATATTCTAATACCATGGTTACGGCATCGTCCCATGGCTGTTTATTCGGAGGTGTGTAGACTGCTATTTTCGGAGGTTTTTCTAATTGAACCACCGCCATATTTACCTCGGGATTTGAAATTTCACTTTTAATTTGATTCACTTGACCTTCAGTAAGTATTTGATACGAAACTCCTCGAATCATGAGCTCTTCTTCAATGGTAACCAAATGCGGCATTAAAAAAGCCCCACCTCTGTAATTCAAAAGCCATTCAACGCTGACCTCTTTTTCTATGACCCAAAATGCGATACCATATGCCTTGAGATGGTTCTTCTGCTTTTCATCCATGAAAATCATCAATTGTGTAGCATTCACATAAGAAAATGACATGAAAAAGAGTATAAAAAAGAGACGAGACTTCATTTTCAAAAGTCGTTTTGATCCATATCGGTCTTGTTGAAATCTCCTAAATCTTCTGATTTTTCGCTCTGATTCATTTTGCTTTTTACCGTGTAAGTTGAGTTTTCAGGATTGAGTGCTTTTGACTTGCCGTCCATACCTTGAAGCTCGTCATAGTTGGGTATTTCGTTCAAGTTATCAAATCGTGCATATTGATCAATAAATCGCAGTCTTACTTTTCCTTGTGCTCCGTTTCTATGTTTGGCAATAATAATTTCACCGATTCCCGTGTTATCTTCTCCTGAATCACTATCTGTAGTGAAGCCATAATAATCAGGTCTGTATATAAACGATACAATATCGGCGTCTTGTTCAATAGCACCTGATTCTCTAAGGTCAGAAAGAATAGGTCTCTTGTCACCACCACGTTGCTCTACAGAACGACTGAGCTGAGCCAATGCTATAATCGGGACATTAAGTTCTTTTGCAATTTCCTTAATGGACCTTGAGATTGTTGAGATTTCTTGTTCTCTATTGCCATTACTTTTAGCGCTTTCACTTGTTTTGGCCGACATCAACTGTAAATAATCAATAATGATAAGTTCAATATTGTGTTGTGATTTTAAGCGCCTACATTTTGCTCTGAAATCAAATATGCTAAGGCCAGGAGTATCATCTATATATATCGGAGCTGTAGACAATTTCTTTATTCTTGTATGAAGTTGCTGAAATTCATAATCCTTCAGATCTCCCTTTCTTAGTTTCTCACCTGACAAACGAGCCTCACTCGCAATTAGTCTTTTAACGAGTTGAATACAGGACATTTCTAATGAAAATACGGCGACTCCCATATTGTGATCAACAGCCGTGTTTCTTGCCATAGACAAGACAAAAGCTGTTTTCCCCATACCAGGTCTTGCCGCCAATACAATCATATCCGATCTTTGCCAGCCTGCTGTAATCTTGTCTAATTCATGAAAACCAGAAGGTACACCTGAAATCCCTCCTGTGTTTTTCGATGCTTTTTCTATTTCTTCAATCGCCTCGTGAATCACATTTTGCATCGTTGCGGCTTGTTTACTCATATTGGTTTCTGCAATCTTAAAAAGATTGGTTTCTGCGGTGTTGAGTAATTCGAAAACATCTTTTGTATCATCGTAAGAATCTTTGATAATATCACTACTGACTCGAATTAATTCTCTTTTGATGTGCTTCTCAGATATAATTCTTGCATGGTACTGAATGTGCGAAGAAGAGGCGACTCTATTGGTTAATGAGGAAATATATGCAGCGCCTCCAGCGGCCGCTAATTCACCCGTTTTTTGAAGTTGTGCTGAGACTGTAACAAGATCAATAGGACTTGTACTTGCAAATAAGGAGTGTATTGTTTTGAAGATAATCCGATGCTTAGGATCGTAAAAGCTGTGCTCATTTAAGATGTCGATTGTATTATCGACAGCATCTTTTTCAAGCATCATGGCACCAAGTACAACTTGTTCAACATCAATAGCTTGAGGAGGAAGTTTACCCATGTCGTTAATCAGACTTGATGTGTTTTTGAGTCGTTGTATTGGTGTCTTTTTTCCTTCTGTCGCGTCCATAAAACAAATATAGGAATTCGCGAGTCTATACGTCGTTCTTTTAAAAATATAATTTATTCACATCTTTTTAAGATAGCTTATCAACAATTGTTGATTTATTTAAACTCCTTTAGCGCCTTTTTGGTGCCAATTTCTGAGGTAATGAAATCAAGTAAGAGTTTAGGATTCCTGGCAGGAGAGTATTCTCTACCATAGAAAATAATTTGAAGATGAAGCTTATTCCATATCTCTTCAGGGAATGTTTTTTTTGCATCTCGTTCTGTTTGAACGACATTTTTGCCAGATGTTATTCCCCACCTGGTAAGTAAACGATGTATATGTGTATCAACAGGAAACGCGGGTTGACCAAAGGCTTGTGAAACGACTACTGAGGCTGTTTTATGTCCCACGCCTGGTAACTCCTCCAAAAGTACCATGTCTTCAGGTACGCTACCGTTATATTTTTCCACCAAAATCATCGAAAGTTCCGATATAGCTTTTGATTTTTTTGGAGAAAGTCCACATGGACGAATAATAGCGCGTATATCGTCCACATTTTTCTTGCTCATGTCAAATGGATTGTTCGCCAACTCAAATAGGGCAGGAGTGATTTTATTCACCCGTACATCTGTACATTGTGCAGAGAGGAGCACGGCAATTAAAAGTGTATAAGGATCTTTGTGGTCTAGAGGAATAGGTGTTGTGGGATAAAGTAATTCTAGCTCACTGATAATGTATTTTGCTTTTTCTTTTTTAGTCATATTAATCTAGTCCAAATTGAAGTACATGAAACATGATTGGATGCTTAGCGACGAAATAGACCAACCATGGCGTTGTGACAATTAGACAGCTAAAATGCAAGAAAACAAACCACGCGTTATTTTTTCTAAACAAAACATAAAACACAAAGGGCATTAGAGAAACAAACAATACGATTTTGTACCCCCAATAAAAGCTCGGTGTTATTGGTGAATATAGAATTTTTTGTGATTGAATTTCACCTTCGTGGTCGTAATTTATGAATAAACCATGCTTCAGGTATTTACTTTCAAAAAGAACGAATTCCGACTTTCCTCTTATACTTGAATGTGTTTCATCAACCGTAAAATCTCCTTCTATTGTTGTTATGGAGTTGTTTGTTGAATAATTTTTAAAACCCGTAACCTTAATTTTTCTTTGAACCGGTTCAGCAAATTGATCCGCAATCATAAATAGGCTTATGATTAGACCAATTAGCGCATTAATACGAATCCAATTTCTCCGCCACCCAAGTCTTAGGCTCTTATAAAACTGTTGAATTTCTATTTCTTTTTTTAATTGACGTTCTGCATATTTCTTTTTGCTTTGTTCTCTGTATTTATTCCATTTATTTTCGCGTGTAGATGTATTGTGGCTATTCGGCTTGTTTTTCGTTTTTTGAGGTTCTGTTAAAGCTTCATATGCTTGATTTATTTCAAGATATTTCTCATGAGCTTTAGGGTCATCTGTAACATCAGGGTGGTATAACTTGACTAAAGCCCTATAGCTCTTTTTAATTTCAGCTTTAGAAGCACCTTCGGGTAGGTTTAGGATTTCATAATATGTTTTTCCAGACAAATCCTTTCGTTTTAATTGCTGTTTTATTCCTGTCCAATTTTCCGTTGAGCGTTTTCTCAAATTGATTGAGAAAGGTATATACTTTAGGGATTTCGAACTGATGCATAAGCCCCTTGAAATCACTTTTTTTGATGGGTTGTTGAAAAGCCTCACCTTTAATAATTAGACCAACTTTGTGACCTAATTTGGCGTCTTCTATTCCTGTCACCATCACTTCAAAATCAAATATTTGGTTAAGTTTTTTTTCTAGCCGTTCCGGAGAAAACTTGATTCCTCCTGAATTTATTACGAAATCGGCTCTGCCGAGCCATTGGAAGCTATTCGCGTCAACTAAATTAACAATATCGTTGGTTTGAATTGGGACCTCGCTGATGGCAGGGTATATAATTTTTAGTCGATTTTCCTGCGTCTCAAAATGCACCCCTGGCAGAGAACGATAGACATCTTCTCCCTGAAACCCTGTTTTTTTAATAGCGACATGGGTAACCGTTTCTGTCATTCCATAGCTTTGATAAACAGTAAGTTCATTGAGTGCTAATTGCTCCTCTGTCCTTGTTGAAATTGACGCGCCTCCTACAAGAATCTTATTGATTTTTTTTAAATTTAATCTTCCTTTTGTATTGGCCAAAAGTTCCTCAAGTTGCAAAGGGACGATGGCTATGAAGTCAATAGTTTTATTTATACACGCCGAAAGGTTCGTACTAACTGGGTATATATGGATATGTATTCCTGCTATTAAAGCACGGACGAGCATCATTTTTCCAGCAATGAAATCAATAGATAAACATAATGCGGCATTTTGATGACTCTTCAGTCCGAAAAAATCAATTGAATTTTGAGCAGAAATCACAAGGGCCTCTTTACTTATTTCTATCTCCTTGGGCTTCCCCGTAGACCCCGAAGATTGACAAAATATAGAGTGAGAGTCGTTCTTGAGCTCTTTAATGAATGCTTCGATGGACTCCTTTTGTTCAAGGGAGTGAAAGCTTATTTTAAAATCAGGGTTTGCATTAATCATTAATACTCCACATCTAAATTAAATAGATTTCTCAAGGTATTTAGATCAGGATTCTTTTTGACCATCACCTCAAATTTGTCTTTGCCATTTAAAAACTTCACGTCCTCAACTGAATTTTCGGTTAGCTCTATAACGACGCTAATATTGTGATTCTTTAAACTATTTCTAATAAATGAGGTCAGTTCATTCAATAGTGGTTTTATATAGTCTACCTGGATTTTATTCTCAACAAATAGTTTAAGGACGTCATCTTTTTCAATGAGAGGATCTCTTTTTACAAGAGCATTGTAAAACGTCTCCATCCCATCGTCTTTAACTTGAAAGGCATACTGTCGCCAAATTCGGATTAAGCGATCTATTGTATATTTTTCTTGGGGGAGGTCTTTATCATTATTGTTTTTAGAGTCCTTTTCCTTTTGAAGTAGTTCCTTAATCGATAAACGGGCTTCAGGCTTGTTTACTTTTCTAGGTTGAACTTGTTCTTTCTTAATTTCATTAGCAGAAATAGTTGAAACTTCTTTTTTAGGATGAGGAGGGTCAACCTTTTTTGAAGTCTCTTTTTGAGACTCTATTGGAATCGTTTCGGGTTTTGTCTTTTTCCTAAGGGAACTTTTGGGAAATGGAAGAAAGTCAATCCGTGATGTTAAGGCTTTTTTTTTTCTTGCTCTTGTTTCAGTGAACAGAGCTCCATAAGAATAACTTCAACCAATAAGCGCTGATTTCTTGAGGCCTTGTAGGATGTGTCTGCCTTACTCAATGCGTATAAAGCGCGGGTAATTGTAGGGTAGGGCAACAGTTTTGATTGCTCTACATACCTTTTTTCAGTAGATGTCGGAACTTCTAAAAGTCCAACTGATTTTTCATCTTTACAGACCAATAGATTTCTGTAATGTGTTGATATACCACTTAAAAAATGATGGGCATCGAAACCTTTTTCGAGAATCTCGTTAAATAATAAAAGACAGTTTGGTATATCTTCATTTTCAAAGAACTCAATGAACTTGAAAAAATAGTCATAATCCAGAATGTGTAAATTTTCTGCAACTGATTTATAAGTTATATTATTTCCAGAAAAAGTCACCATCTGGTCAAAAACAGAAAGGGCGTCTCTTAATGCTCCGTCTGCTTTCATAGCGATAAGATGCAAAGCCTCTATTTCAGCTTTTACTTTTTCTTTTTTTGCTATTTCAGCCAGGTGTTTTGAGATGTCGGATACTTTAATTCTCGAGAAATCAAAAATTTGACAACGGGAAAGTATTGTTGGAATTATTTTGTGTTTTTCAGTAGTAGCAAGTATGAAGATGGCGTGTTTTGGTGGCTCTTCTAAAGTTTTCAAAAAGGCATTGAAGGCATTCGAGGAAAGCATATGAACCTCATCTATTATGTAAACCTTAAAATCACCCAGCTGAGGTGCAATACGGACTTGATCGATTAAACCTCTAATTCCTTCGACAGAATTGTTAGACGCACCATCTAGTTCATGAACATTGAGGGATGCTCCTGAATTAAAACTTTCACAAGATTCACATTGATCACAAGCTTCAGTTTCCTTGGTATGGGCTGTACAATTAATGGTTTTAGCCAAAATACGTGCGGTCGTTGTTTTGCCAACCCCTCTCGGTCCGCAAAATAAAAACGCTTGCGCTAAGTGATTATTTTTTATAGCATTTTTGAGCGTCTCTGTAATCGATGTTTGGCCTACAACGGTACTGAAGGTTTGGGGTCTGTATTTTCTTGCTGAAACAACAAAGTCACTCATGTAACAAAGATATTCATTTCTGTCAATCTAATAACCTCAAAATTGAAACAAAAAAAACTGCCAGTAAATTTACTGACAGTTTTGAATTCAAGTCTTACTGGAATAATTAGATCAATTTATTCTTATTTAAAATCTTTTTTACTCACGCCTTCATTTATTTTTATTTCAGAAGCTGAAAAAGTAATCAATTGCGGACCTGCCGTAATCAATTTGGTGAAAGGCATCATGATATCATCAACCATTCTATAGTCTGAGATATCTGTTGTTGATGTCATTTTTTGTCCCTGAGCCTCTTCTGTTTCCTCTGTCCGAACTAACAATGAGGTTTTAGCGTCATAGTAGCGTACAGCTTCATTCTCACCAATAATTTTAATTTTATAAGCATCTGCACCATTAACTGTAATTAGGCTAATTAGAGAGATTTGTTCGGCAGTCAAATAAGTTTCTGGGAACAAACCTTTTTCCTCTTTTTTGTCATTAAGTTCTTTCTCTGACATCGGTCTTTTTTGACCTTGCTGTTCAGCATATCCTTCCTTTCCATCAAATTTTTGTGTCATAATGGTCCCCATTCCCGCAACGGACATTTCCATAGATGATTTATTTGGTGCCATTGTTTTTATTACTGCAGTTGGCTTGAAAGGAGCCCCTCCAATGGTTACATCAACAGTTGTCATTACAGTTTTCACAGCATTTACTTTTTCAGCACCGCCTATCGCTTCTATGTAATTAGATAAAATGCCACTTGCAGTTACGCCTTCAGGAATTGGTTTTACAAATTGAGGCTTCTCAACCGGATTCGCTTCTCTATCAAAGTATTTAATGGGAATACCTGTTTTTCCAAGATTCTCAATGACGTCACTTCCTTTACCAACAACAATAAAACGAGCGTTTTTAGCATTAAAATATTTATTGGCAACTCTCTGGACATCTGCTACCGTGACTGCATTAATTTTCTCTAAGTAATTGAGGTAAAAATCTTCGGGCAGGTCATAAGCTTTAATGTTTATTGCGTATTGCGCAATAGTGGAAGGTTTTTCCAAGGCAAGGACAAAGTCGCCGACATATTTTGCTTTCGCATTTGCTAAAGCAGCAGCTTCAACGGGGTTCTCTTGAAAACGGTTAACCTCTTTTAATGTTTGTACTATTGCGCTGTCTGTCACCTCGTTTCTCACGGATGCTGAGGTCCTAAATCGTGTGACATATTTATCAGACCCAACAGATGATCGAGAACCATAGGTATAACCATGTTCTTCACGAAGGTTCATATTTAAGTAACTGTTAAACCCTCCACCCAAAATTTTATTGGCTATTAGTACCGCGTGGTAATCCGGGTCGCTCATTTTCAACTGCACATTACTTGTAAGTGAAATGTTCGATTGTACGGCATTTGGCATGTCAATAAAATTGATCTCTAAACTTTCGGCATTCGGTTTGGCTTCAGGAACTTTATAGTCAACGATTTCTCCATTTTTCCAATTGCTAAAATTTTTCTCCACAAGTACTTTGATTGCTTCAACAGAAACATCTCCTAGAATCACTAAATACGCTTGTGAAGGGTTGAAGTAGCTTCGGTAGTAAGATGTTACATCTTCAAAAGTGACATTGTTTATGGTCGCTTCACTATCGAATTCTCCATAGGGGTGACTTACGCCATAGGATAAAGCAGATCCAACAATACTAGAAACGGCGTCAACACTTTTTTCTTGACTTTTTAGTCCTTCTAATAGTCTTTCTTTTTCTTTTTGAAATTCTTCATCCGTCAATAATGAATTCATTGTAGCATCCGCTAACAATTGTATCATTCGTTCATGGTATTTCGAAAGAGAACTAGCGTAGCCACCATCAAAACCAAAAGATAAATCGCCACCTAAAAAATCAACCTCTTCATTGAAATCATCTTTAGATATTGTGGATGTTCCATTTCCAAGCATCGCGCCTAGAAGGGAAGTTACTCCAGCTTTATCACCGGATACCATGGGCGTTCTGTCAAAAGCAAGATTCATTCTCACTCTTGGTAGTTTATGATTTTCGACAACCATGACTTTAAGACCATTTTCGAGTGTGAATTCGACAGGTTTCTTTAGGTTAATCTTTGGGGCTGGTCCCGGCTCTGGTTGCTGTGTTCGATCAATCTGAGCCGAAAGGCTAACCGTCGTAAATAACAATGCAAACAATAAGTATATTCGATTTTTCATATTAAAGGTCTTTTTATTTTTCTTTGTTTGACTCAGGTAAGTAATCTAGGATCAATCTCTGGTTCGGATTTAAATACTTTTTCGCAACCGCTTTGATTTCTTCTCTTGTGATTGAACGATATATTTCAATCTCATTATTGATCAGGCTGATATCCCCATATAACATATAGTAACGGGCAAGTGAATTGGCAACTCCTTCGATACTAGAATTGGCGTTCACGAAACCATTTTCAAATTTATTTTGAAGTTTTTGGTAGTCTCTTTCTGAAATTAAATCCGTTTGTACTTTTAAGATCTCTGAATCAATGTCATTGGTCAATTCTTCCAATGAAACATCACCTAGTGGTAAGGCAATAATATTATAGACACTGTAGTCCTCCATCCCTCTATTAAAGGCAAAAACTTGAAGCGCTTTTTTATTTTCATCAACTAGGTTTTTATAAAGTTTTGAGCTTTTCCCATCGCTTAAATAAGTAGAAATCATTTGTAATACAAAAGCATCTCGGTCTTTCATAGATGGTGTTCTATAACACAACACCAATGCAGGGATTTCGATATTCGAATCATACTCTGTAGCCTTAATCGTTTCTGTTATTGGGTCTTCCTTAGTTTGTGACCTTTCAATCTCTTTTCCTCTTGGAATAGGACCGAAATAATCTTCAATCATTTTTTTTGTAGCTGAAACATCAATATCCCCAGCCACAACCAATACGGCATTGTTCGGGATATAAAACTTCTTATTGAAGGCCTGAAATTCCTCTAAGGTTGCAGCATCTAGATGCTCCATTTCACCAATAACAGACATTTTGTAGGGGTGCTTGTCAAATAAGTACTTGTTTGTGGCAGTCGCATATTGAATGCCTCCATAAGGGGCATTGTCGATTCTGCTTCTCTTTTCTTCCTTAACCACTTCATTTTGTGTGTCAACTCCTATTTGATTAATGATAGGATGCATCAAGCGTTCAGATTCCATCCACAGGCCTAATTCTAAGCTATTTGATGGAAATACCTCATAGTAATAGGTTCTGTCAGAGGTTGTATTCGCATTGTTACTTCCACCATTAGAACTAACAACCGTAAACCACTCTCCTCGAGGGATGTTTTCAGTTCCTTCGAACAAGAGATGTTCAAAGAAATGTGCAAATCCTGTTCTTTCAGGATTTTCATCTTTTGCTCCCACGTGGTACATTACCGCAGTGGTTACTACAGGTGCAGAATTGTCTTTATGTAAAACAACATGCATACCATTACTCAAATCATATTCGATGTATTCAATTTTGGGCTGCGCCATTAAGCTTGCTGCAACCATTAAAAGAAACATGCTCATTATTATTTTATTCATAGTCTAATTTTTAGAGTTCCAAAAGTACATCTCTTTTTACACTTCTCGAAAAATATCTATTATTTCTGTTGTTAAATACAGTTAATACGGAGTTGGTCTGAATTTTGATAACTTTGTGTCAGTGAAATTTACAAGCCTCATCTTTATCATACTCTGTTCAAATCTTTTGTCCCAAGGTGTAATCCCTGTTGTTGACTTTAATAATTTTTTCTTGAGTTTCCAGGACGGTTATTTTAGATCGATAGAAGTGCAGCCTATTCTTGATTTTAAGTCTGGTGATGAGCTTGTTGCATATAGAGACACTAGAGGGAATCTAAGATTGTTTGATGGAATAAAAAGAAAAGACGTAACCAACTTGAATGTTGAATACCAAGTTTCGGATCACCTTATGGGGTATAAAATAGGGCCCACTTTAAATATGTGGGATTCGGACCGGCTTTCAACCTTGACTTATTTCGCTAGAGAATATCTAGTTAAGGATAGTATCATCGTTTTTGAAGATACGCGGTTCAATTCCTCAAATGTATTTTGGAAGGATTCATCTTACATGCTCACAACGCTCATGGGGGAACTGGAAATGCCAGTTTCTATAGGGGAAAATGCCCTTGTTTTTAAAGATAATGGCAATATGTACAAGGTTTTTTGGAATGGTGATATATATGATATCGATGTTTGGAATAATCAGCAATATGTATCATTTGATGTAGGTACAGATATTCTTTGCTTTAACGACCCAACAACACAAACTTTTGCTGTTTTTGATAAAGGACAATTCTATGATATAGAACAACTCCCCATGGTTCGTTATGAGTCTGGAAGGGGGTTTGTTGTTTATGAAGACAATAGCGGTAACCTCTGGCATTACAAAGAGGGGGAAGTTTCTCAACTCTCCAATTTTGGAGCCGATTCTTGGGATGTGAAGGATGATATTGTAGTCTGGACAGAAAGCTCTTACTTTTTCGCTTATTGTGATGGCGTAAAATCCGAAGTGACTAATTTTAAGCCTTTGGATTATAAAATTAAAAATAATGTTTTGGCGTACAGAAATATTTTAGGGGGTGTAAATGCATTTGTTAATGGCGAGACCTTTAAGTTGACAAATATGCCTGATTCTTCTTATGAAATTTACGGCAGCCGTGTTTTGGTTGAGATGTTTAATAAATCCTTTATAGTTCTCGAAAATGGTGTTCAATACAAGAATTAACCCCCTTCTTTTTACGTTACTTTTTTTAGTAGGAATACCTGCCGCCTCTTTTGGACAGCATAAAAAAATTGACCGTCTGGAGCAATACTATGATCAGCAACATTATAAGTCTGTTCATAGAAAGGCCGGTAAATTAATGAGAGACCCTCTCTATAGTGATTTTGTTTTGCCCAAATACTACAGCGCTATGAGTTCATTTCAATTGATGCAAAATCCATATTGGATGAAACGAAATCTGGTGAAAATAGATGAAAGCTGTCGATTGATGAATGCCGTTTTTCAAAGCGAACAATGGTCTGTGATGATGGAATCTCATGCTAAGGAACTTGGCGATATGGCCATACTCTTCGATCAGTGGCTCAAGGAAAAGAACAATGTTGTTGAACAAGATAACAGAAAGCAAGTTGAAGATTGGATTCAAAATGTTTATAAAAATTATAAGTTTAAAAATCCAGTTTTAGAAGATGTCGGCCCTGAGGGGTTAGTTTTTGAAGGAATGGATGTCTCTGAGCGCTCTAGGCTGATTCATTATTCTTATGAATTTATTGGAATTCCATACAAGTGGGGTGGAGTAGATTCGGAAGGCTTTGATTGTAGTGGATTTACAAAACATGTGTTCAAACACTTGGATCTCAACATACCTAGGGTTGCTGGAGATCAATATAAGAATGCAAAGACGATCCAAGCTAAACGGGCATATATGGGAGATTTGGTTTTCTTTTCGGAAGGTAAGGAAATCACGCATGTAGGAATCCTTGTTAACCAACCTCATGAAAATAAAAGAATGATACACTCATCTACGTCAAAAGGGATTTCTGTCGTTGACATTGAAGCATCGTCTTATTGGAAAAACAGACTCGTTGGCTATGGCCGGATTATACGTTAACTGTTTTTTTAAGACTAAGTATTGTAATCCAAATGCATTGTACACCGAGTCCAATCAGAATAAAGAGGTCTAGGTAAGGGCTGTGAAAAAACAATCTCATACTTAAAACCAATGCTACAGTTATGCTAATACATAGAAATACATGAGTGTATTTGTTTTTTCTCCTTGCAAACATTGAATAAGGAATTGTACTAATAGCAAATAGTATTGGGTAGGCAAGGAGATGGGGATATTCTAGAACCCATTCCTTTTGCAGAATGATTAATCCAGCTAATATGAATTGAAAAATAGAAATACCCAAATAAAACCATCTACTTTGATCGCTAGGCTTATTATTCAATTCAGATACCGCTAATGTGATTATGGAGGCCACGATTATACTTGTGATTTGAATCCAAGGGTAGATGTTATAAAAATACAATTGGACTGCACAAATTAAAAGAGCAATGCACAGTACTAGGTAAACGTGTCTTTTGATTTTAAAGAGATTCATTATTTATACGTTCTTCTACTTTTTATAGCGATTTTATAATTGCAATCTTGAAGTTGTGACTTGGAAATCAAAAATAATTCCGTTTCGAATACCCAAACCATTTGGTAAAAATCACTGATGATTGCCGTATGCCTTTATTGCTGCTCTCACAGAACCATGTTTAATGAGGAGTTCTTTTGCATTATCTTTTTGAATATCAAGTGCCTCACAAACCATACGTGTACCTCTTTCAACCAATTTATTGTTACTTAATTGCATGTCAACCATCTTATTTCCTTTGACATGGCCAAGCTGAATCATTAAAGCCGTAGAAATCATATTAAGCACCATTTTCTGAGCAGTACCTGACTTCATACGTGTTGACCCTGTGACAAATTCCGGTCCTACAATTGGAGTTATAGCATATGTAGCCGCCTCTGCAAGTATAGAATCTGGGTTACAGGAAATCCCTGCAGTTAACAAACCATTTTGATTGGCTTTCAAGATCGCTCCTATAACATAGGGAGTACCTCCAGATGCCGCTATTCCCAATAAGATATCATTATCGTTTGCTTTATATTTGCATAAATCTAACCAGCCCTGCTCCGTATCATCCTCAGCAAACTCAACAGCTTTTCTAATTGCTTTATCCCCTCCCGCTATGATTCCAACGACAACACCATGGGCAACACCAAAGGTTGGTGGACATTCGCTTGCATCAACGACGCCTAGTCTTCCACTGGTTCCTGCTCCGATATAAAAAAGACGTCCGCCTTTTTTCATTCTTACTAATGCCTCATCTATAAAAGCTTCTATACTAGGAATTTCCTTTTGAACGGCAAATGCAACGCTTTGATCTTCTTGATTGATACCTTCCAGTAATTCTTTGGCGCTCATCAATTCAAGATGGTCATATTTAGAGGTCGCTTCAGTTGGTTTCTTCATGTCAAAAAAGCTTTGGTTTCTCCTTCCGCAAAATCAACCTGCACTCGATCTTGTAGGGTCGTTGATAAGGATAAGCCTACGAAATTTGCTTTCACAGGATACCTCCTATGTTTTCTATCTACTAAAACCACAGTCTTAATTGCTTTGGTTGGCTGTTCAAGAAATTTAACAAGCGCATATTGAAGTGTTTTCCCCGAATTAATGACGTCATCTACTAAGATGATATATCCTTTCTTTAATTTTGATTGTTCAATGCCTAAGGAAATAGGTTCGCTCCATGGTTCGCTCTTATTGATAGAAATATCGAAACATGTTGCTTTTATATCTGAATTATTTTCAATAATATGCCCTAATATTGTTGCCAATAGAAATCCATTTCCTTTAATACCCCCAATAAACACCTCTTCTTCTTCAAAACAGTTTTCAATGAGTTCATGTCCAAGACGTGTGATTTTTTGTTGCGTTTGAATATGATTGAGGATGATTTGCATTTGATTTGGCTTTATACAAAGATATTGCTTTTAGCAATTAATAGCGCCTGCTTTGATATAATAATAAATGTAAACAAGGATGAATCACAATCTAGTCTATTGATTCATGTTGTTACAAGGTTGATATTTATTAATTTTACCTCATGTCAAAATGGAGAGATTCAATTCGAATAGTAAGACATCTAACCGCTTTTAGGATTTGGAATATATTATTATTACGTGTTAGTTTTTTAAGTGCAAGAATCTTCTCGAAGCCGATTCATTTGGGCTTGCCAGCATCCATGAGTATTGAGCCTACAACGGCGTGTAATCTTGGCTGTCCTGAATGCCCTAGCGGTCTTAAACAATTTACGCGCCCTACTGGAAAATTAGATTTAAACTTGCATCGGAAGTTGTTAAATCAAATAGAAAAGTCAGTCTTTTATATCAATTATTATTTTCAAGGAGAACCTTTTTTACATCCCGAATTTTTGGAATTAATCAAGGATGCTAAGCGCTCTAGAATTTATACATCAACCTCAACGAATGGTCACTTTATTACACCTGAAAAGGCCCTTGAGATCGTTGACTCTGGTTTAGATCGGATTATTGTTTCAATTGATGGGCTTACACAAGAGACCTATGAGCAATATAGGGTTCATGGAAAACTATCCAAGGTAATCTCAGCGAGTCAGAACCTTGTAGCAGCGAAAAGAGAAAGGAATTCACATACCCCACATCTTATTTTTCAGTTTTTGGCAGTTAAACCTAATGAGCATGAAATCCCGCAGGTATTTGAACTAGCTTCTGAAATGTCTATCGATGAGGTTCGGATAAAAACAGCTCAACTGTACGACTATAAGAACGGAAATCCTTTGATGCCTGAAAACGAGAGGTATTCTAGGTATAAAAGGCAAGGTGATGGGACTTATAAATTAAAAGGGGACCCTGGCAACCATTGTTGGAGAATGTGGTCTGGCTCTGTCAGCACTTGGGATGGAAGTATTGTTCCATGTTGCTTTGATAAGGACGCAAGTCATGTCTTGGGAAGCGTTCAAAATAATCAGTTTAAAGAGATCTGGAAATCTCCTGAATATAGAGGATTCAGAAGTGCTGTGGTGAACAACAGGTCTCAGGTCGATATCTGCAAGAATTGTTCTGAAGGAACCAAAGTTTGGGCTTAAGAAATCAATTCAATTTTTGATGAATTTAATGATTTTCGAAGCTTGTTTTAAATAATAAACTCCGGGTCTAAGTTGACCTACATGAGCCCTGTCTCCATAGAAATCTAAAACAAGAGCACCCATAGGATTCACAATGTGTTTTTCCTCATTTGTAAATCCTTTTAGATACAGTATATCTTTAACAGGATTAGGAAAAACACCTGCTTTGAACTTGTTTTCCTCAATTGACAAGTCCAAACTATTCATAATACCGATGGCATCGAGGTCAAAACCTCCAGAATCGAAATTGGTCGGGTAGGGGTCATTGATTGTATTCCCTTCGCTGTCATAGCTTGAAAACGTTGGTGCAATACATCCGACGACGTCAATAATACGAATGCTAATAATATGATTTAAGTCAAGTCCGGGGCTGCCTTCTAGATCAGACAGGTCAAAAGGAGTACCATAGTAAACACGGTATTTTCCTGCAAGGTTATTGACGTACCTGCAATCGGAAAACGTAAAGTTGTCTATTTGAACATCATTGGGGATCTCGGAAATGGATTGAAAACGAGTGTAATCAATTCCATTAGAGCTCACCTCAACATATGCCAATTCCATATAGTGGTCAGAGAATCCATTTTCAAAAACCGCAAAATCAGGACCGTCTTCATTTTGAATCGGATTTGAGAAGTTTGCTATTGCGCTGCCGCCATCTCCAAGGGAAACTACCATATTGTCTGCAATACCTGTCGCGTCAAGGTCTTGTCCGTAGTCTGTGAGACCTAATTCTGGTTGCTGGATGTCTTTATAGCCACGGTTTACTGTGACCTGATCGGCCCATCTGGCAATGGCTAAAGAATCTTTATGAATAGCTGTAGATCCAGTTGCTCCTGGCTCAGGTGCATAGGATTGTCCAAACGTAAGCTCAGAATGGGTAAAGCTAAGCATTACAAGTGATAAGGTTAGGAAATAACCGTTGGTGTTATTCATAAAATAATAATTTTGAAGGGTTTAAGCCGACATGAAAGCTTTGAATAAAGAGACCTGAAGAACTGTATTCGTGTATATAACCCGTATTGGTATAGTTCATGGCATCGGAGAGGTAAATCTTATTATTTATTGGGTTGTAAGTTACACCATAAAGAGTCTGAACCTGATTTAAGCTTATAAATGCTTCTTCTTGAACTGTTTGTGTTGTCGTGTTAAATATGCCGACAGAGCTTTCTCCTGAAGAGAAGTTGTGCTTGGTAAATAAAAAATGACCGTTAAATTCACTGAAACTAGAAATATCAAAGTCAAATTCTTCTGAAACCTGATCCGTCTGGCTTTCAATTCGAACCATTCTAGATGGAATCGAACCATAGTTTCCTCTTGTAATCACATAAATAGCGCCATTTACATCCGACTTTATACCTCCAGGATTTAAACCAACAGTGACTCGGTCTATTTCTTCCAAGGTAGAGAGGTCTATCACCGAAACTGTAGAATCCATTGAGGAACTGTTGAGCCCTCCGGAATTTGCGACATATAATTTGCCATTTGCTATAGCCAATCCTTCTGGGTTTGCGCCGACTGGAATGCGTTCTGTAATATTTAAGGTTGCGGTATCTATACGGTCTACATAGCCATCAAAGCACGTTACAAAGGCAGCACCTTCATGAAAGACAATTGCCCTTGGCTGCTTTGCGCTTGTGCCGTTCATCATGTTGATCTGCTTGATAGAAGAAAAATCATTGGCATCTACTATTTCTATAGTGCTGGAAACATTTACGAGAATATATATTTTACTTCCATATCGTTTTATATCATTCCCCGTATCACCGAGCTGTCGACCTACACGATTTAAGAAAAAGTTATTTTCTACTTGGGCATCGCTAAAACGGATAAAAGAAAGTTGGGTGTTATTTTGCTGAAACAATCCTTCGCAAAGAACGATGGCTCCGTTTGATAGTGGATTGCTTGTTGGAACAATTGGATCGACCTTATCGCATGCCGCGAATAAGAAAAGCACGAATAGTATTTTAATTGAACGCATATTTCATTACGATTAAATAATTTCTTCCAGGCATTACATAACTTCTCATATAGGCGTAGGAATTGTCTAAAAGATTCTTCACGGTGAATCTCATATTTATGGAATGATGATTTGGGAGCTTTAAGTTGTAAAAAGCACTAATACTGCTAATTAAAAACCCATCAACTTTATTGTTGGCGATGTTTTCATTGAGGCAATACCTACTTGATACGAGGTGGTTCGAGAATCGAATTCCTGCACCTCTATAATTCATCGAGAGGTCAATGTTAGAGGTGTGAAGTGGAATATATGCGATTTGATGTCGAAAGGTCGGTGCACTTCTATCTGTAATGTCCAATGCTTTTTGCAGGCTATAGCTTGCGCTTATAGTAGCTTTCCAGTCTGCTGAAAGCTTCCATTCCATGCCCGTTTTTATATCGAGCCCGTAGACTCTTGCTTTATCAATGTTTTGGATTGACCAAACAAAAAGGTTTTGGGTAGGAATAGCCACAATTTTGTTTTCGACAAGGTTGATATATAGGTTATTTCTGAGGTACATTTCAAAATTGTTTTTTTGAATGGGTAATAAAGACCATGTATAATTAATTTGATGTGCTTCTTCAGGTTCAAGGTTTATGTTTCCTATGTTTTTATAATAAAGTTCATTAAACGTGGGCATTCTAAAAGAGCTTCTATACCACAAGGAATGCTTGAGGTTATGTTTAAATTCTTTGGTCGTTAATTCTATAAAAGGATTCAACCTAAATTGCTCACCTGCGCCTCCTGCAACTGTGTTTTCTTCTGTTATATATTGTGCTGCGAGCTGTGCTTTTAAGTGAAGCTGATGTTTTAGATTGAAAGTCAAACCAATCAGACCATAATTATGGATTCTTCTAGGGCGAGCAAAGCTGCTGTCACTCACATTCAGTTCGCTTGTGACTTGCTCTAATCCGAAATGTATTTTTAGATTTTCAGAAAGTTCTACTCCCCCTGAAGTGCCTATTTGTAGTGTCTTGTTTTCATACCGAACCTGAAGTCCCCCGATTTGACCGAGGTAATCCGGATCCTTATATAAAAGTTCATTTTTATTAAGCTTTAAAAAGCCTCTGAAAAAGTATTTATTTTTTTTGAGTACGTAGTCTACGAAGATGTTCTGTTCTCCACTAGTCATTCTTTCATCTGAAAAGGTGTTGTAGAAGATTATGGCACCTGGGAGTCCTTGATTGAAATTCTTTTGAAGGTATCCCATGCGAACAATTGAATTTCTACCTTTAAACCCTATGGTTGCTCCAAAAGAGTTGTCTTGATAATCATTGTTTTGTCTGATTCCATTTATGGTAAGGTCTCCATTAGGTATGGTGTAAGGGTAGGTGCCGTCAGCATTCCTGAAACTGCCATGGGCACACAATAGTATTTTTTTATTGGTGAACTTAAGCGCGCTGTAGGTCCCTTTTTGATTAAATGAGCCTAGCTTTCCAAGCGTTCTATATTGAAGCCCCGCATTACCGAAATAATTCTCGAAGGTTTCTACTAAAAAAATACTCCCAGAAACTTGTGCGGAAACGGGAAGCATTAGCATGGGTTTTCTTGCACTTCCTCCGGAGATGTGTGTGATATTATCGGTATGTATTTGCCCCAGGTTTATTTGGCCATTCTGTGTGTTTTGGATGTTGAAGCCATCTGCAATAATCGCTGAGTGTTTAGCTCCTAGACCACGAGAAGAAACAGTTTTCAGGCCACCCAGTCCTCCATAGGATTTAATGCTAGTACCCGTGAGTTTTTGAATCAAGTCAGCGGCGTCTTCAGCTTGAAGCGCTTCTATTTCACTTGTTTCCATTTCTTCCCATTTCTTCTTTGAAGAGATAGAATCTAAGGAATAGCTAATGTTTATTTCTTGAAGTTCTTGTATTGCCGGTTTTTGACCAAAAGATGGAGCGGCAATAAAGATGAAAAAAACAAAAATAATTCTCATGGTTTAATAATGAACCGAGATGAAAGAAAAGTTCCTCATCTCGGTTCTATATATGCGTTACTTTACAATTCTTCTTGACACTGTTCCATTTTCTGTATCTATTTTCAATAGATAAACACCTGATGGTAAATCTGAGCAGTCTATGCTAGAGATGGTGTTGTGCTCTCCTTTAAAAATTTCTGTGCCGTTTGAAGATATTAGAGAAAGGTGTCCCTCAGCTCCTTTAATGTGAAGGATGTCTTTCACTGGATTGGGGTAGGTTTGAAAACCCGAGTTATTTACTTCAGAAACACCAAAGGTACCTTCCCATCCGATATTATCAATCGCAACATAGCCTGGTGTGTTCATTCCAAAGGCTCCTATGTCTGAGGATTCAAAGCGCATGTAAACGTGAGAAACATCAAATGAAATTAAACTTGCTAAATCAATGGTTTCCCATGTGTTCAGGATGTAGTCTTCCGAATTGTCTTCAAAACGAAAGTCAGCCAAATAGAATTCAATGGAGTCTTTGTCTTCGCCAAATAAGTTTTCGCAAATGACCCATACACGGAAAAAATCATCACCTTCTGTACCATCAGGCTCACCTGCAGCGTTATTTGGAGAACCGAATTGTTTTGCAAAAGAATCTCCGTTTAGCATTGACAGGCCTGCATAGGTTGTGTTTGAAACATCGAATGAAACAATTCTTGCTTGTTCTGAACTGGAATGTATTTCTGGATTAGATGTCCCTATGGCATAAGTGTTCGAGCCGTTTGAACCAGAACCGGAGTAAGCACTGTATTGATTTAAGTACCCCGGTGTTGTATTATCCGTTACATTTGAAATTGCAAACCCTGAAAAGTAATTAAAGTCAGCGTCATAGTAATTGTTTAAGGTAATGGGAGAGAAATCAAAATCGCCATTGCCATCTGCTCCATTGTCGTAGGTTTCGGGATCGGTTAAAGAGGACTCAAAATCAATTGTTGGTTGAGCCTGTAGTTGTGCGCCCATAAAAAGCGCGGTTAAAAAAATGTAAACTTTCTTCATTGTTAAAAAAATTAAGTAATTAAAAAAAAATAAAACGTTGAAAAAATCAGCTAAAAGAAATTAACACCCCAAAGGATGGGGGATTAAGTCTGACTTTAATCTGAAGTCTTCTTATTAACATTTAGGCAAGTATTCTGGCTCATGTCAAATTCGACTAACCTTCCCGAGATATTCAGTGGTATTTTAAGTCGTTTTTAAGACACTTACAGCTGCAGATACAGCTCCGGATTTACACCGGATTCCTTTTTCAGCAAATAAATTTGCACCTAAAAGCACAGCAAATATAAAACAATTGGGCTATTCATTCGACTTTTAAGTTGATTTTTCTTAAAGAAAAGACAGCCTGTTAAGGCCAGTGTTTACTATCCAATCAAGGTGTACGCACAGTCTAATTGTTAATAACTTGATTTCCTAACATTCTGTTCGTCAATTATTTATAGTTAATTTAAGTTAAATCTAAAATTTATAATTATGGAAAATTATGTAAATCAAGTACTGGATCTACCCAAAATGATTGGTGAAAAATTACCTGGGAATGTATTTAATTCTATGGTGGATGACTCGGAGAGTAACATTGCAAAATGGACAGGTATGCTCTATAAAGTGGCAGCATTAATACTTGTTGTTGGAGCCGTTTATGGACTTATTAGTCCATTATGGGATGCCGACGTTAGCTTAGGCGAGGGTAAAGAAATGTTAGGTGCTATTATTTCTATGCTTATTGCGCTTTATGCAGTTTTCCCTATCGCTCAAGTCGTAAGAACAGCTGGTGATAGTCTGGGGAAATCAAATAGCTCAATAGTCAACTTTATTTTCAAGGATTTAGTTATTGAGAATATAAAGCTAATTGGAAAAGTCATGGCAATTGGAGTGGTTTTTTCTGCAGCTTGTATGTTTTTGTCATGGTTAACTGATATAACCATAATGGGAGGTTTTTCTTTTCTAGCTATGGATAGCGTAAATCAATTCTGGAGTCTTCCAATGGAAGGGCTTGCTGCACTTTGTGGTATGTTCGGTTTGGATTTCGTTTCAGGTGTAATCTCGGACTGGATGTCATGGGACGTGTCGGTTTCATCGGGTGATGCATGGTCTTGGAGTGGTCTTGTCGCTATTGGTTGGAATTTGGTCGGTGCTCTTTTAATTCTAGCTAGAATGTATGTTTCTCTAGCTGTTTACCATTTTTTATACGGATTGATTTCCACATTTGCGGGATGGCTTAAGAGTCCATATTTACCGTTTAAATCGCTTTAATCAAGCTAGATTAATTACAAAGAGGGGCGTTGAGCCCCTTTTTTTTGTTATTTATTTTTGACTTTTCAAACATCGATTGTCTTTCTTTAAGATGTGTATGTAAAAAACTTATTGTTTATTTAAAAAGTATCGCTAAATTTGCACCCGTTCAGAGTGAACTACATAAGAATTATTTACAAAAATATTGGCATGTACTTAGATACAAAAGTAAAAAAAGAAATTTTCAAGAAGCACGGTGGTTCAGACACCAACACTGGTTCTACAGAGGGGCAAGTTGCTCTTTTTACATACAGAATTAGTCACCTAACAGAGCACTTGAAAAAGAATAGAAAAGATTATGGTACCCAACGGGCACTTCAATTACTTGTCGGTAAACGAAGAAGTTTATTGGATTATCTTAAGAATAAAGATATTGAAAAATATCGTGCATTGGTTAAAGATTTAGGGCTTCGTCGTTAATCTTTTTCATTGCAAAACGTATTTAAAGAGGGGACAATCGATAGTATCGGCTGTCCTTTTTGTTTTAAATAATTTGATAATAATAAATAGAATATGAATTTAGGAATTACAAAGACCATCGAAATCGGTGGCAAAAAAATCTCCATTGAAACCGGTAAGTTGGCTAAACAAGCTGATGGTGCTGTTGTATTGAGAATGGGAGATACAATGATTTTAGCAACTGTTGTTGCAAACAAAGGTGCAAAAGAAGGCGTTGATTTTTTACCGCTTACTGTAGATTACAGAGAGAAATTTGCCGCTGACGGAAGAATTCCGGGTAGTTTCTTTAGAAGAGAGGCGCGTCCTTCTGAAAGAGAGATTTTGGTAATGCGTATTGTTGACCGTGCATTGCGTCCCTTGTTTCCGGATGATTTTCATGCAGAGGTTCAATTAATGATGCAGTTAATTGCTTATGATGGTGTAAATAGTCCTGACGCGTTGGTAGGATTTGCAGCTTCCTGTTGTATCGCAGTTTCTGACATTCCTTTTAATGGACCAATGTCTGAGGTTAGAGTTGGTCGAGTTGATGGTGAATTCGTTATTAATCCAACGCTAGAAGAAATGAAGGTTTCTGATCTCGATTGTATCATTGCTGGTACGATTGATAATATAGTAATGGTTGAAGGTGAATTGAATGAAGCTTCTGAAAGTGAAATGGTTGATGTGATTAAAGTGGCTCACGAGTCGATCAAAAAGCAATGTCAGTTTCAATTAGACTTGGCTTCTGAGATTCCTGCTGCTGCCGTTAAAAGAGAATATTCACATGAAGAGCATGACGAAGATGTTCGAACGAGAGTTGCTGCATTTTCTTATGACAAGTGTAGAGACGTTGCTCGACAAGGGCTTGCGTCAAAAGACAAAAGAGCAGAATTGTTCGGCGCTATTAAAGAAGAGTTTCTTGCTTCGTTAACGGAAGAAGAATCAGCAGAAATCGGTAAATATGTTTCTGTATACTTCAAGGAGTCTATGAAAAAAGCAGTTCGTGATACGATGCTTAATGATAACATCCGTTTAGATGGTCGTAAATTTGATGAAGTTCGTCCTATATGGTCTGAAGTGAATTATTTACCAACCGCTCACGGTTCTGCAGTTTTTACTAGAGGTGAAACTCAATCCTTAATGACCTTGACACTTGGTGGTAAGATGGATGAGCAGATGATTGATGATGTTACCTTCAAGGGAACAACACCATTTATGTTGCATTATAACTTCCCGCCGTTTTCAACGGGTGAAGCAAGAATGAAGTTCAACGTATCTCGAAGAGAAATTGGTCATGGTAATTTAGCTTTAAGAGCATTAAGACCAGTTTTGCCAGATGATAATCCATATACGATCCGTTTGGTCTCTGAAATTTTAGAATCTAACGGTTCTTCTTCAATGGCTACAGTTTGTGCTGGGACATTGGCGCTTATGGATGGAGGTATCCAAATCAAGGCTCCTGTTTCGGGAATCGCGATGGGATTGGTTGCTGAGAACGGTAAGTTTGCTGTTTTATCTGATATCCTAGGTGATGAAGATCATTTAGGTGATATGGACTTTAAAATCACAGGTACAGCTAAAGGAATAACAGCTTGTCAAATGGACATCAAAGTTGACGGTTTACCATATGAAGTATTGATTCAAGCATTGGAGCAAGCAAAAGCTGGTCGTCTTCATATACTAGATCGTATTTTAGAGACACTTCCGACACCAAATGTAGAGTTGAAGCCTCAAACTCCTAGAGTTGAAGCGTTCAACGTGCCAAACGAAATGATTGGTGGAATCATCGGGCCTGGGGGAAAAATCATTCAAGGTCTACAGAAAGAAACCAATACCTCAATTACGATTGAAGAATTAGAAAATGGAGAAGGTCGAGTACAAGTATTGTCTAATAATGCAGATGATATGGCAAATGCCATGGCCAAATTAAAATTAATTGCCTTTCCTCCTCAAGTAGAAGATCAAGCCGAATATGAAGGTGTGGTTAAAAAGGTAATGGATTTCGGTTGTTTCGTAGAAATCGTTGCTGGTACTGATGGTCTTATTCATATTTCTGAGTTTGCCTGGGAAAAAACAGCGCAAATGAGCGATGTGTGTAAAGAAGGTGATGTTCTTAAGTTTAAGGTAATGGGTAAAGATCCAAGAACTAGAAAATGGAAACTTTCTAGAAAAGTTCTTTTGCCAAGACCAGAAAGAAAGGAAGAGCCTAAGGCTTAACTTTAATTCATATAATTTTAAAAGGCGCTTCGGCGCCTTTTTTTATTTGGTAACAATGGTAGTTTTGTTCAATTTGCTTTTGTACTTTTATCCTTCAAAAAAAACGAACAACAATGAAAAAAAACTACTTTTTTACTTTATTATTAACGCTGTTTATTAGCATTACCTCTATAGGTCAAGTTATTATTACTGAGTTGGCAGACCCTAATGATAACGCTTTAGCAAGATATGTTGAAATATACAACGTAAGCAACGCATCTGTTGATTTAACAGACTGGGAATTAAGGCGTTGGACAAATGGAAATGCAGCTCCTCAAGGAACTGGGATCGATTTAACTTCTATAGGTACTCTTGCCCCTGGTGCATTTGCAATCATTGCGGCAAATGGTGCTGAATTCCAAACTGTTTATGGTCTTGTAGCAGATATAGATGCAGGTACCGCTGGAGCGGCCGATAGCAATGGTGATGATCAAATCGCTATTTTTGATGCTGCCGATAATACAATCGATATTTTTGGTGTTCCTGGAGAAGATGGTACGGGTACATGTCATGAATTTGAAGATGGAAGGGCGGAGAGAATCGCCACTGTTACTGCATCAAATCCAGTTTGGAATGAATCTGAATGGAATGTCTGGGCTGATAGCCAAGTAACCGGTTGTACAAGCCATACCCAGTTGCCCATTAACGCTGGAGATAATGTATTTGATCCAGGTGTATGGATTGGAGCGACACCAGGAACAAGTCCTACAGTTTCTCCTTCACCAGCCGATTTAAGTGGATTTGTTCAATTTGTAGGCGCTCCATCTGATGAGCAAACAACTGAAGTTTCAGGTTCAAACCTTACGACTGATGTTACAGCTACAGTGAATGGTGATTATGAAATTTCACTGACAACAGCTACGGGTTTCGGTCCTAGTGTTGTTTTGTTGCAAACAGCAGGTGAATTAACAGCAACATTACTTTATGTGCGTTTAAATGGCGCAGCACCGGCTTCTCCTTCAAATGGGGAAATCGTTTTAAGTTCAACTGGTGCAGATGATATCATTGTTCCTTTAATGGGAGAGATCTTAAATCCAGATGCGATTTTATTTAGCTCAGCGGATACACTTATTGATTTTTCACATTTTGTGGGTACACCATCCGCTGAACAATCTTTTGACGTTTCAGGTAACTATTTAACAAGTGATCTAACAATTGAAGTTACTGGAGAATATGAGGTTTCAGAAACTTCAAATGGAACTTTCTCAAACTCATTGACTTTACCATCTTACCCGAATGCAACCGTTGTGGATGTAAATGCGAATTGGGGCGGTTATATGAATGTATTTGAACTTCCTGAGAATGGTGGTGGCTATGTATTTGGTTCGGCTTGGGGTTTTTCCGATTTGAAATCCTCCGTAATTGGAACGGCATTGAGGCTTCAGCCTAATTTCAATACCTACGGTGACAATACCGCTGATCCATTTTGGGTAAATCAAACGACAGGTAACGGAAATAAAACGATGGAGGCAATTACGCTTTTAGAGCCGGGTGCTTCCGCTAATGATAATGACTTAACTTTTGCAGGGACCGTCGTTTCTAACACTTTAGATCTTGGTTATGAAGCTAAGTTTTTCATAAAGGCTTTAGACCCAATTACTTTTGCTGATGTTTTTGGAGGTTCAAAAATTATTGATTTACCGGCCAATGGAAATTTTAGTGTTTCTGCTACTGCTGCTGAATTGCCTGCAGGATTAATAGTTCAGTATGGTTTTATGATCGTAGGCCCTAATGCGAATCCGGTTGACGCTGGAGTTTTAGGTTCTGTTGTTGTGAATGGGGAAATTGTTCCTGGTGAAGTTACAAGTACACCAATCTATGTTAGACTTAATGGATCGGCTCAAAACTACAACCAGACGGGTACAGCAACGATTTCTTCAGGTGGTGCAACCACGCCTGTTTCACATACTGTAAATGCAGGAAATTATTATTATGCTCCAGCATCATTGACAATTAATGCAGGTGATACTGTTTATTGGGTGAACGATGGCGGAACACATAACGTCAATTTCACTAATAGTACGATTGACGGAAACAGTTTCAATAATCCTGAGAGTTTTATATCTACGGCAACTACGGATGTCTCGATGTACTCATATGTATTTACTGTTGAAGGAACCTATCAATACGATTGCTCAGTAGGAAGCCATGCGCTTAATGGAATGACAGGAACAATTATTGTTTTAGGTAGTGATTCACCTGAATCCAAAACTGTTGCCTTGTTTGGAGAAACACTAGATTATACTTCTTCAACAATTGCTGATATTACTACAAGTAATGTAGATGGAGTGGCTGACTCTTTGGATGTTTATGTCTCTATAGAAGGTGTTGTTCATTGTATTGATTTTGATGGTGACGAAGGTTTAAGCTTTGCGATTATTGATATAGACAACAACGGAATTAATGTATATAATTTTGCAGATGTAAGTGCTTACGTTGTAAATGAAGGCGACATGATTCGAATACTTGGTCAAATAGATCAGTTCAATGGATTAACACAGGTACTTGCTGATAGTATTCTTGTTATTGCGGCAGATATGCCAACGGTTACACCAACAGTCGTAACGGCTTTAAATGAGGGTACCGAGTCGCAATGGATTACATTAGAAGGAGTTAGTTTTGTGGATCCAATAGCTACATTCCCTACAGGATCTAATAATATTGATGTTACAGATGGTATAAATGTTTATACCTTAAGAATTGATTCTGATACAGATATTCCTGGAGGAGCAGTTCCACAAGGTTTATTCGATGTGACTGGAGTTGGTGGGCAATATGATTCTTCAAATCCTTTCGATAGTGGTTATCAATTATTCCCTTGTGGATTAGGTAGCTTTGTCCCTAACGATGTTTCGGGTATCACTGAGGCCTTTTTAGAGCTTAAAGTCTCTCCAAATCCATTCCAAGATTATGTATCTATCCATACTTCAGGAGCAGACAATGTTTCTGTTAGCATTCTAGATGTTCAAGGGCGATTGATTTCATCTTTAGCTGTCAGTAATGGTATGAAAATAAATACTTCAGCTTGGGTTAAAGGAATGTATCTTTTCACATTCACGGATGAAAATCAAAATATTCGTACCGAGCGAATGATTAAATAGGGTTTCAATTATGTAAATTTATGGGCTGCAATGTTGCAGCCCATTTTTTTTGCTATGAAACTCCGTATTGTATTTAATTTATTTCTATTTACCTGTCTTAGCTTTGGGTCTTTATTCGCACAGGATTATTGGCAGCAAGAGGTTAATTATAAAATAGCTGTTGCGCTAGATGATTCTAGCCACGTGTTACATGCTTTGGAGTCTTTCGAGTATATTAATCATTCTCCGGACACACTCAGAGAGTTGTATATTCACTTGTGGCCAAATGCATATAGTAATGGGTCTACGGCATTAGCAGGTCAGCTTAAGACAAGCGGCAGTGCAGATCTAGACCGGCTTAAGGAAGGTGCTTTAGGTTATATTGATTCTTTGAGATTTGAGGTTGATGGGAGTTATGTCAAGCATGCTCCCTTTAATGGGAATCCGGATATCGCCATCATACAACTGGACCATATTTTACTGCCTGGGCGTTCTGTTCAAGTTTCAACTCCTTTTCGCGTCAAAATCCCATCGGGTAGACTATCGAGGCTTGGACATATCGGACAGTCCTATCAAATCACACAATGGTATCCAAAACCTGCAGTTTATGATAAGAATGGTTGGAATCCGATGCCATATCTTAATCAGGGCGAATTCTATTCGGAATTTGGAACTTTTGATGTTTCTATAACCTTGCCTTCTAATTATGTTATTGGGGCTACAGGAAACTTGCAAAACGCAAGTGAAATTGATTTCATGAATGATTTGGCGAAAAAAACGAAGGATAATTTAGTTTCTTTGGTTGCTAAATCAAAAAAAGGAGGCGTTAATACACCGTTTCCTCCCTCTTCGGATAAGTTTAAAACGATTCGATACAAGCAAGAAAATGTGCATGATTTTGCGTGGTTTGCCGACAAGCGCTATGTCGTCTTGAAAGGGGAAGTAGAGTTGCCCGAAACCAGACGCCTTGTTGATACATGGGCTTTGTTTGTCCCTCAAAATGCCAGAACTTGGCAGCATGCAATTGAATATTTGAATGATGGAACCTATTACTATTCCAAATGGAATGGGAATTATCCTTATAGTCATGTAAGTGCGGTTGATGGAACGATTAGTGCTGGAGGAGGGATGGAGTATCCCAATGTAACCGTAATTGGAAACGCATCCTCCAAGGAAGAATTAGAAATAGTTATCGTTCATGAAGTTGGGCATAACTGGTTCTATGGAATTCTTGGGAGTAATGAACGGGTACACGGGTGGATGGATGAAGGGATCAATACTTTAAATGAGGTTCGGTATATCCAAACAAAATATCCAGCAAATACGAGGCTTTCGGACATGGTATTGAATGGCCGCTTTCACCTCAATGATTTAGATTACCATGACATGGGGGATTTAACTTATCGATTTACCCATACAGTAGGTGCCGATCAACCCAT
>TARA_B110000046_G_scaffold18788_1_pt1 | contig 41741 bp, 36 predicted proteins | sample TARA_B110000046 | Tara Oceans TARA_B110000046 (sample SAMEA4397157) | marine metagenome | biome: Polar Biome; feature: [DCM] deep chlorophyll maximum layer (ENVO:01000326); material: water (ENVO:00002006), including particulate matter (ENVO:01000060) such as... | depth 40 m
AAGAGAGTAACTATAAACAAGCGATTAAGATTCAACAGAAAATAGTTGATATAAATCCAAAAGAAAGAGATTTGTTGGCAAAGTTGTTGGTCAATGATAAGCAATATAAAAAAGCAATTTCTTTAATGAATAGGCTTGAAAAAGAAAATACATTATCATCGAATTTAAAAAAAATAAAGGCTAATTTAGAGAAGAGGAAACGGGTTTCAGTAAAAAAAGAAAATCCGTCTGATTTAGGTTCTTTAATCAATCAGTTTAAAACAGATAAATCGTACAAAGTTTTAAAACAAATTTTAAACCAATCAAGCAATAATTCCAGTGATTTATTAAGATTTAGTAAAGAAGGAATTGTCCTTTTCCCTGCACAACCTTATATTTATCTGGTAAAAGGAAAGACTTTAAATGATCTAAAAAAGTATAAAAATGCTTTAATTACTTTGCAAAATGGATTCGATTTTGTGATTGATGATAAAATGGAAGTTGATTTTTATACTGAAATAGCGAAAGCCTTTAAAGGTCTTGGAAATAGTAAAGAAGAAAAAAAGTACACGCAAAAAGCTAAAAATTTGAAGAATTAAGAAATGAAGTTTTTAAAATATATTCTCCTTTTTATAATTGTTTTAACTTCCTGTAAAGCAAAAAAAAATATGATTGATGCCAATGCAATTGCCAAAGAAACCTCGGCTAAAAAAGTAGCAAAAAAACATATAGCAGCAAATTTTGATAGAGAAACTGTTGATGCAAAGTTAAAAGTGAATTTTAATAACGGAAAAACAAGACAAAGTTTATCTGTGAACATGAAAATTATAAAGGATGAAGTTATTTGGCTAAGAGGAACTAAGTTTATCACTATTTTTAAAGCTAAAATAACCCCAACTTCTGTAAGTTATTACTCTCCTTTTGCTAAAAATTATTTTGAAGGAGATTTCTCCATGATTAAAAAATTATTAGGTGTAGAAATTAATTTCGAGCAACTTCAAAATCTATTTTTAGGGCAATCCTTATTAAATGTAAAAGAAGAAAAACACACTCTAGAAATAGCAAATAACAGGTATGTTTTATCCCCAGAAAATCAAGCAGCATTGTTTGATATTTTCTTTACAATAAATCCTTCTCATTTTAAATTAGAGGAACAATCTATTATAAATGCTGTTAAAAATTTACGATTAGATATAAAATACCCATCTTATAATTTAGTTGATGGCGTTGTTTTTCCGTCAGAAATTAATGTCAAAGCAAAAAATTTAAAATCTATTACAGATATAGATTTGTTCTATAAATCCGTTATTTTTGATAACGTTTTAAATATGTCTTTTAATATTCCTAGTACTTATAAACGGTTAGAATTTTAATGAATAATAGAAAGCTTTACATCCTTTTTTTATCAGTCTTTCTGATGAGTTTCACCGTTTTTAGTCAAACTAAAAGGGAGTTAGAAAATCAGCGTAAAAGATATAAATCAGAAATAGTAAAGTTGAATAGATTTATTTTTAATGAAAAGGAAAAACAAAAAGACGCTTTAGAAGATTTAAGAGATATAAAACAAAAAATTGATGTTAGAAATAAACTAATTTCAACCATAAATTTAGAAACCAAATTTTTATCAGGAGAGATAAAAACCAATGAAATTAAGTTAAAAGAACTCAAAAAAAATATTTCTGACTTAAAAGCAGATTATAGTGAAATGATTTACAGATCATACAAAAGTAAATCGCAACAAAGTAGAACGATGTTTCTGTTGTCTTCACAAAATTTTCTCCAAGCATACAAGCGGTTAGAGTATATGAAGCAATATACTTCATTCAGAAAAAAGCAAGGAGCAGAAATCTTTGTTCAAACTAATTTTATTGAAAAAATAAAAGATTCTTTGTTGTATCAGAAACAGATGAAGGACACCTTGATTTTATCAGAGCAAAATCAAAAGGAAGAAATTGAAACTGATAAAAAGAAGCAAGAAAATTTAATTATTACAATAAAAAGTAAAGAAAATAAGTACAAAAAGGATCTGCAAAATAAAATCAAAGCAGAAAAGAGAGTTGCAAGTAAAATAGATAAGATTATAAGAGACGAAATTGCTAGAGCCAATAGATTAGCAAAATCGAAATTAAATACAAAACCAAATTCATCTAAGAAAAATGAATTTATCCTGAGTCCAGAATCAAAAGCATTAGCGGCAAAATTTGAATTGAATAAAGGGTTGTTGCCCTGGCCCGTTAGAGAAGGTCTGGTTATTAGAGGGTTTGGAAAACAACCTCATCCTACATTTCCTGGAATTACAATAAACGGAACCGGTTTACATATTGTTACTAGTAATGGAAGTAATGCAGAAGCTGTTTATAATGGGGAGGTTTTAAATATTTTACTTGGTTCTGGAGGTACAAAAAATGTATTAATTAAACACGGAAACTATATTACTTCATACAATAACCTAGAAAACTCTTTTGTTAAAAAAGGTGATAAAATTGTAACAGGACAAAAAATAGGTAAAATTTTTACAGATAAAATCTCAAAAAAAACCAAACTTATTTTTGTATTGTTTAAAAATACAACTCGTTTAAATCCTGCTTCTTGGATGTTAAAAAGGTAATTAATCGTTCATTACTTTCTTAATAATATTTTTTCCTGTCATTGCTGATGTTGTAATTACACCAGAAAATAAAGCCGCTGCAACACCTGCTGTTACCACATCCTGTCCTGTTAAATAAAAGTTTTTAATAGGTGTTCTTGGTTTTAAGAAACGTTGTCTAAAACGTTTTGGAGTATGATCTAGTCCATAAATTTCGCCTTTATCATAATTGATAAAATGCTTTGTTGTTAAAGGTGTAGAGAGCTCATAGTGTTCTATTTTGCCTTTTGCTTGAGGGATGTGTTTATATAATACTTCCAATAACCGTTTAGAGATCTTTTCTTTTAAAGCTTCATATTCTTTGCCACGTTTCATCCATCTTGAACCTTCCCAATTTTTAAAACCGTCATAGGGTAATAAGGTAATAATGTCTATAGTACTTTTTCCGGGATATCTGTTGTGCCAATCTGGGTCTTTCGCAGACGGAAAAGAAATATAAACGACAGGGAAATCAGCATCTAAGTCATTTAAATAATTGTCAACAGCTGTGTCATGATCTATTTTGTCAGGATAAACCCAGTAGTTGGTTTTTGGTAAGTTTAATGCTGAAGGAGAACCCTCTAAACCAATATACAAACAGGCATGAGAAACAGATCTTTTTACAGTTTGCAATTGTTGTTTTAGTTGATGTTTTTCTACGATATTTGATGGAATCAACTTGTTGTAAGTAGTCATAACTCCTGCTCCAGAAATAATATTTTTTGCTAAAAATGTTTTACCATCTTTCATTTTTACACCAACAGCTTTGTTGTTTTCAATGATAACTTCATCAACTTCTGCGCTAATTAATATAGTTCCTCCAGCTTTCTCTATAACTGTATCAATTGTTTTTGCAATTTCGGAGGAACCTCCAACAGGAAAACTCCCGCCATTAAAATAGTGTCTGGCAACAGCTGCATGCATCACAAAACTACTTTGTTTTGGAGGTAAACCATAATCACCATATTGACCAGAGAGTACTTTTATGAGTTCTTCATTTTTAGTGATAGAACTCAAAACTTCATAGGTTGTTTTATCTGAGAAATCATAAAAAGGTTTGCGCATTTTTCCTCCAAAAAGTGAACTCATGATCGGAGGTAAAGCTTTATCCATATAAAACTTCTGACTTGTTTTTATTGCTTTGAAAACCAAACTGACATAGGCTTCTATTGCTTGTTCTTCATCAGGAAAATAACCAAACATTTTGTTTTTAAAGTTTTGCACACCCTTTACAAAATCATATTCTTTATCGCCAATTATAATTTTATCATACACATCACCCATATCTGCCCATTTAAGTTGCTCATCAGAAATGTAATCAAATAGTTTCTTTATGACAGAAGTTTCTCTTTGAACTTCACCTATATAGTGAATTCCAACATCCCACTCAAAACCTTTACGTTTAAAAATATGTGTAAATCCGCCAGCAATATAATGACGCTCTAAAACCAAAACTTTTTGCCCTTCTTTAGCAAGAATAGCGGCGGTTGTTAAACTTCCCATTCCAGAACCTATAATTATAGAATCGTAATTTTCTGCTAAAGCAGGATTTTTTTTGTAAGATTGTATCATAAAATAAGATGTAAAAAGTCTATTTGCTAATATACAATCTTAAACAAAGAAAATATTTACTCAGGATAATATCTTATGTTTTTTTGCGGAATTATAGATTTTGGTAGTCTAATTAATTCTTTTTCAGGGGTTCTTAGTTTAATAAAGAAGGCTTTAATATCGATTATTTCACAAGTGATATCGTTGTCTTTTTCAAGAATCATAATACTACCTCCAGTCTTTAAGGTGTAATTGATATATAAAATAATATCTGTTGTAATATTAAATAAAATAGACTGTTTAGCAAAAAAAGTAAAAACGATAAGACTTATCGTTCATAATATTTTAAAATTTAGGCCATTCCGTTAAAGGTTAAAAAGTGCTTTTAAAGCAGTTGCTTCGCTAGGATCTAATTTACCGGCTAAAATTAAACTCAGTTGTTTACGTCTTAAAGCTCCGTCAAATCGTTCTTTTTCTAAAGCTGTTTCTGCTATAACTTGAGGAATATGAACAGGTTTCCCGGTTTCGTCTACAGCCACAAAAGTATAAATACCTTCATTTACTTTTGTTCTTTGACCAGATTGCCTGTCTTCAATCCAAACATCAACATAAACTTCCATAGATGATTTAAAAGCTCTAGAAACTTTCGCTTCTACAGTTACCACACTTCCAACAGGTACAGATTTATTAAAAGCAACATGATTAACAGAAGCCGTTACGACAATTCTTCTAGAATGACGTCTTGCAGCAATACTACAAGCTCTATCCATTCTTGCTAATAGCTCTCCACCAAAAAGGTTGTCTAAATAATTAGTTTCTCCTGGTAAAACAAGGTCTGTAAGTATTGTTAAAGATTCTTTCGATGTCTTTGCGTCCATTTTAAAAAATTTCTATAAGGATATGAATAGCCTGTAAATAAATGTTATTTTTTTATCAGTAACCAAGCATCTCTAGAAACGGTGTCTTGTATTTTGTACAAGTTATTAATAGCGTCATTTCTATCTGCAAAACTATTAAAAGCGACTTCTATTAAACCCCACTTATTTACACCAAGGATACGAGCATTATAGCCTTGTTCTTTTAGCTGATTTACTTTTCTAGTCGCATTTTCTGGAAACTGAAAAGCGCCAGCGACAACATGATATTTTTTTTCAATCACCAGCTTTTTACCAACATTTAATTCTAATGTTGGTAAAGGGTTTGCAATTACAAACGTAGCTGATTGTATTCTTTTCTCAATTGCTTTTTCTTGACTAGCTAAAACTGTTTGCTGTCTATCTTGTTGATACGCATTGTTGCCAATAAAACTTAGCGTTAACAATATTGCAGCAGTAGCTGCATATTTTATAAAAGCAGGAATTCGATTGCTCTCTTGTTTTTCAACGATTGGAATTAAAGGTTTTACCTGTGCTTTATTTCTTTTTATTGATTTAGATTCTAAAGAAGTGAACCCAAAAGATGCTGTTAAATAATTAATTTTTTTAGTTGGTTCAAAAATTATTTGACCACTTTCATTTAATGTTAAAAGCCCAACAGCATCTATTTGTATCGGTTTCGTTTTAATTTCGTTTTTCCATTTAAGAACAGACATAGCGAGGATATTAGAAGCTTTCTCAAAAGAAATGTTTTCGGATGAAGCGATATAGTTCGCCAATAAACCATCATTCACTTTTAAATGACTGTTAAACGTAATCTGTTTCGATGGCGGATAAAACGTATTAGAAGCTCTATTAATTTTTGCGCTAATTTTGTTGGTAACAAAACCACCAAAATCAGGAATAATCACACAATTATATCTGTAAAGTAAATCGTTAATGTAGTTGGCTAGATTCATATTAACAAATATAAAAAATTAGATGTTTTGAAATGCGTATTGAGAACAATTTTATCAACAATTATTTTTTATATTGGTACTCAAATTGTTATCTATTGAAAGAAGAAAAATTATTAGCTGTTTTGCGCTTGCAAAAGAGTAAAGCTATTGGTGATATTTTAGCCAAGAAATTGATTGTTACTGTTGGTGATGTTGCCCAGATATTTAAAGAAAAATCGGCTACTTTACAAAAGATCAATGGTATAGGAAATCATGCAATCAAACATTTGTTTGATGCCAAAAATATACTTCTGGCAGAACAAGAGCTTGCCTACATCAAAAAAAATAATATTCAATATTCTTATTTTTTAGAAGACGATTATCCGCATAATCTTCAGAATTGTATTGATAGTCCAATTTTATTATTTAAAGATGGAAATATAAATCTTAAGAACGATAAAATTATTTCTATTGTTGGTACAAGAAATATGAGTTCTTACGGAAGAGATTTTTGTAATAAATTAATAGAGGATTTGGCAGGATATAACCCTATAATCGTAAGTGGTTTTGCTTACGGAGTTGATATTTGTGCACACCAAGCAGCTGTAAAAAACAACCTACAAACAATTGCTGTTTTAGCCCATGGTTTTGAGCAAATTTACCCGAAAGTTCATAAAAAATATATTAACCAATTGAATGAAAACGGAGGTTTTTTAACAGAATTTTGGAGTGAAGAAGCTCCATTAAGAGAAAATTTTTTAAAACGAAATAGAATTGTTGCAGGTATTTCTAAAGCCACAATTATTATTGAGTCTGCTGCAAAAGGAGGTTCTTTAGTAACTGCAGATATTGCCAATTCTTATGACAAAGATGTGTTTGCCGTTCCAGGTAGAACGACAGATATTTACAGCAAAGGGTGTAATAATTTAATTAAAAATAACCAAGCAAATGTCTTGACCTCATCAAAAGACATCGTAAAAATGTTGAATTGGGATTTGAACGAAAAACCAAAAACGATTCAGAAACAATTATTTTTAAAGTTGAATGAAAACGAGCAAAAAATTTATGATTTACTACACGAAAAAGGGCAACAATTATTAGATGTAATTTCTTTAGAGTGCAATATACCTATTTATCAATTATCATCAATTTTATTACAAATGGAATTAAAAGGGATTACAAAACCTTTACCAGGAAAGATGTTCGAACTTATTTAATAATGCTTATTTTTGAAGAAAATCATCAAAAAAGATGGCAATAGGAAAAAAATTAATGTCCAAAAAGAAACCTACATTTCCAGTTAGTGAAATGTTAGACGGATATTTAAGAAAGTACAATAGAAACATAAAAAGTCATATTTTTTATGAAGACTTACTCCGCTTTCAAGGTTCTATCGTTGTCTATGATAAAAATGATGAAGACACACTTTGGGTTAGAACGTATTATTCAGAATTTGAAAGAGAGGAAATAGACAGGAGCTTAAAAAGAATATATGCAATGTTGCATTCCGATGGTAATGATGACACCATTCCTTATTTAAATGTAGATGCCATAGATTTTTGTACGTTTGGTAATTCGAAACCCTTTAGAATTAAGATTAGAAATATTCTAAATGATAATTTTACTTATTTTTATGTAAAAAAAGCCGATGCATCTCGTATTTATGGATTGGAGTTAGAACATATTTTATCTCCACATAATATGAATTTTCTAGTGTATAAAGACACGTTAATAGAAGAACATATTGCAGGAGTGCCAGGAGACGATTTTATTAGAGATTTCTTGCCAAAATGTACTGAATTAGAAAAATCTCAAATAGCGAAAGAATTTGTAAAGTTTAAAGAACGTTGCATGGTTCGTTTGTTAGGTGATATGCGTTCTTACAATTATGTAATTGCACCAACTCATGATTTTGACCATATTGTTTATAAAATTAGAGCGATAGATTTTGACCAGCAATCTTTTGAAGGAAACTTGAAAGTATATAACTTACAGTTTATGAAAGAGAATTTTAAAATGATAGAAATGGTTGGAAAAAAACTACACAACAGTTCTATCAATCAATACAAAATAGAAGAACGTTCTTATATGGCAAAAAGAATGATTGCATCTCCAAGAAGAACTACCCGCCTCATAAAATGTATGAAGAAAGACACTATTTCTTTTCCTGAAAATGTAGAACTTCTAAAAAAACACTTAATACAATATGTGGGAGATGTTGAGTTTAAAAAATGTAAAAATATGGGTGAAATTTTAGAAACTATTTTACTTTTTGTAAAGCGTAACTATTTAGATATTAGTAATAAAGAATTGTTTTAACACAGTGTGCGTTTCTCTATTTCAAATATTTTCTTAGAAGCTATTTCCTGCTTTTGCTACTCGCTTTTTTTTCGAAAATTCAAAAAAGAGCTCAAACAAACCGCTCAATCAGGGCTAGACCTGTTTGCCGCTATTTACGCTCCTTAAACAAATTCATTTCCTGTCACATCGTGTATTTTTTTAATCAAACCTGTATCGAGATATAATTGATAAAAATTATTTGTTATTCGCGTTTTCACAGTAATTAGAGACAAAACAATTTACGCTACAACAAGAGTAATTGTTAAGGTATCTTTATTTTTTACTTCTAAAACTTTCAATAACAACCGTTAGTAATATTAAGCTTCCTCCCCAAAAAGTATTCCAAGTCGGAATTTCTTTAAGAAAAAATATGGCTAATATAATCCCGAAGATAGGTTGTAAACTACTAATAATACTTGCTTTTGAAGCCGAAAAAAACTTTAATGAATGTAACATTAAACTATGACCAACGGCAGTTGTTATGAATGCTAACAATAGTAAAAAAGGAAACTGACTTTCTAAACCAGATACATCCATAAATAATAATGTTGGCAGCAACAAAATTGTAATAATTACGGTTTGATAAAACATTAACATAGAACCATTATAATTGGCAACATGTTGTTTTAAAATCAGAATTCTTACAGCATAACAAAAGGCAGAAAAAACTCCAAATAAAACACTTCTTACTTGTGAACTTTCAATAGTAAATTCTGGAGTTAAAATATATAAGCCTGTTAAAACCATTAACCCAAAAAGAATATAAATAGGATTAAATTTCACCTTTATAAATAAAGGTTCTAACAACGTAATTATAATAGGAAACGTTTGTAAAGATAATATACCCAATGCAACGTTAGAAAGTTTCAAGGCATAAAAATAGGTAATCCAATGTACAGCCATTAAAACGCCACTAATAAAAAATGGAAGATAATCTTTAGAGGATTTTATGCTTAAATCGATCTTTTTATATTTGCAAAAAATATATAAAAACACCATTGCTAGAGAGGCTCTAAACCAAATGATAATCTCAGTTGGTAAAGCAATATATCTTCCTAAAACACCAGAAGTACTAATAAAAAGAGTTGCTAATAGTAATCCAGATAGGTTCTTAATATGTGAGTTTTCCATTATTTGCCATTGCTTGTCATTACTGTAGAGGCTTTTTTAAGCAGTCTTGAAATCTTATTTTTATATTCTTCTTCATTCTTCATTCTTCATTCGGAATGACATTTGGGTTATATTTTGTTTAAGATATCTAAAGCAGTTTTAACAGTATCAATTCTTATAAAAGTAATTAATAAGCGCAAACCATTTTTAGTTTCTTTTTCTTTCATTACACAACTTTTCGAATTTAGTTGCACATATTTTAGCATTTTTGAAAAAGCGTCAGTTTGGTAAAATTCACTTTGTTGATTAGAAACAAAATACCCAATCATTCTTTTCTGTTTTAAGATGATTTTCTCTAACCCTAATTCTTTTGCGATCCATTTTATCCTAACAGAATCCATAAGATCACAGACCTCACTTGGCACTTCTCCAAACCTATCTACAATTTCTGTTTCAAAAACCTGTAATTCTGTTTCTGTTTTTAAACTTCCTAGTTTGTTATATAAGCTTAATCTTTCTGTAATTGAATTCACATAATCATCAGGAAATAAAATTTCGAAATCAGTATCTATTGTTACCTCTTTTATAAATTCTTTAGGTTTAGATGTGTCTGTTGGATACAATTCTTTAAATTCATTTTCTTTTAACTCTTCTATAGCTTCTTGTAATATTTTTTGGTAGGTATCAAAACCAATATCATTTATAAACCCACTTTGTTCACCGCCTAATAAATCTCCAGCTCCACGAATTTCTAGATCTTTCATGGCAATATTAATTCCGCTTCCTAAATCAGAAAATAAAATCAATGCTTCTATACGTTTTCTGGCATCATCAGTCATCATATGATAAGGCGGAGTTATAAAATAACAGAATGCCTTTTTATTAGAGCGTCCAACTCTACCGCGCATTTGATGTAAATCAGACAAACCAAAATTGTTTGCGTTATTAATGAAAATGGTGTTTGCATTTGGTACATCCAAACCACTTTCTACGATGGTTGTAGAAACCAAAACATCAAATTCATTATCCATAAAACCGAGCATTAATCCTTCTAGTTTTTTACCCTCCATTTGTCCATGACCAATTTCAACTTTTGCAGATGGAACTAATCGTTGAATCAAACCAGCAACTTCTTTAATGTTTTCAATTCTATTATGAATGAAGAAAACTTGTCCTCCTCTAGAAATTTCATAAGAAATAGCATCACGAATTATTTCCTCAGAAAAACGAATAACATTACTTTCTATTGGATGTCTGTTCGGTGGCGGTGTTTTTATAACTGATAAATCTCTTGCCGCCATCAAACTAAATTGTAAAGTTCTAGGAATCGGTGTTGCAGTTAAGGTTAATGTATCAACATTTTCTTTCAGTGTTTTTAATTTATCTTTTACAGCAACTCCAAATTTTTGTTCTTCATCAATAATTAATAAGCCTAAATCTTTAAATTGTAATCGTTGATTTGTTAATTGATGCGTTCCAATAATAATGTCGACAGCACCATCGTTTACACCATTAATTGCCGCTGTTTTCTGTTTCGCAGTTCTAAACCTATTTAAATAATCTATTTTGATTGGAAAATCTTTTAAGCGTTCTGTAAATGTTTTAAAATGTTGAAAAGCAAGAATAGTTGTTGGTACTAAAATTGCGACTTGTTTGCCATTATCAACAGCTTTGAAGGCAGCTCTTACAGCAACTTCTGTTTTCCCAAAACCAACATCACCACAGATTAATCGATCCATAGGTTGTTCTTTTTCCATATCATTTTTTACATCTTGCGTCGCTGTAAATTGATCTGGTGTATCTTCATACATAAAACTGCCTTCTAATTCGTGTTGAATGTGTGTGTCTGGACCAAAAGCAAATCCTTTTTGTAATTTTCTTTTTGCGTATAATTGAATTAAATTAAACGCAATATGTTTAACCCTAGCTTTGGTTTTTTGTTTAATTTTTTTCCAAGCTCCAGAACCTAATTTGTATATTTTAGGAGCTTTCCCGTCTTTTCCATTGAATTTAGAAATCTTGTGAAGCGAATGAATACTTACATATAAAATATCTCTTTCTCCATACACTAACTTAATTGCTTCTTGCTTTTTTCCTTGGACATCAATTTTTTGCAAACCACCAAATTTTCCAATTCCATGATCCATGTGAGTAACATAATCGCCAATTTCTAGTTTGTTTAATTCTTGAAGTGTGATTGCTTGCTTTTTTGCGTACCCATTTTTTAATCGAAATTTATGATAACGCTCAAAAATTTGATGATCTGTATAGCAAACCAATTTATGATCAATGTCTACAAAACCTTGGTATAAAGGAAAAACGACTGTTTCATAATGAACCTCTTGTTCTGAGTCATCAAAAATATCATGGAAACGTTGCGCTTGTTGTTCATTTGCACAAAAAATATAGTTGGTAAAACCTGCTTTATGGTGTTCGTTTAAATCTTCAATTAATAAACTGAACTGTTTGTTAAATGAAGGTTGTGTTTTTACGTTAAAAACAATTTCAAATTTTTCATCAGATTTTAATCCTCCAAAATTTACTAAAGTAAAATCTTGTAATTGTTTTTTGATAAAATTTCCATCACAAAATAATTCTAATGGCTTAGTGTGCTTAATTTCATTGGACAAATCATTGAAAGCTTCTTCTGCTTTTTGGAAAAACGTATCTAAACCCCCAACTAATAAATCAATATTCTTTGTAAAAACGACTGTTTTGTTGGCTATGTATTTCAAAAAACTTTCTCGATCTTCTTGTAAAGTCTTGTTTTCTACATTTGGTATGATAGAAACTTTTTTCAGCTTCTCTTTAGACAGCTGTGTTTCTACATCAAAAGTTCTGATACTATCAATTTCATCAACAAAAAATTCAATTCTATAAGGCTCATCATTAGAAAAAGAAAACACATCTATAATTCCTCCTCTTACAGAAAAATCTCCAGGCTCAGTAACAAAATCGACCCGTTTAAATTTATATTCAAATAAAACTTCGTTAACAAAATCAAGTGATAGGTTTTCTCCAACAGCAACTTTTAATGTGTTTTTCTCGAGTTCTTTTTTAGTAACGACCTTTTCAAATAAAGCGGTTGGATACGTTACGATTACTGCGGGCTTCTTACGAGAATTTATTCTGTTTAAAACTTCAGAACGTAATAAAACATTTGCATTGTCTGTTTCTTCAATTTGATAAGGTCTTCGGTAAGAACCAGGGTAAAATAGTACATTTTTATCACCCAATAATTGTTCTAAATCATTTAAATAATAGGCAGCTTCTTCTTTGTCGTTAAAGATTAGAAGATAAGGTTTATTTGCTTTTTTAAAAGTTTCTGAAATAACAAAAGACAATGAAGATCCGACCAAATTCGTAATTCGAAAATGATTTTTTTCTTGTTGAAAGGCCTTAATTATCTGCGAAACATTTGCGGATTTTTGATATTGATTTACAATGTTCTGGGTACTCAACGTAAAATATTTTATGCAAATATATTAAATTGAAAACGGCAGACTTCTATGTCTTTCAGACTTTTTCAATTTTTTTAGGTCAAACGAACTATAATTTCATTTTAACGACAACTATCCATATTAGGAGTAAGAATTTATGTTTTTATAATTAATAATCTTCATAGTATTTTCTTTCCAATACAATAATAAAACTATTTAGAGGTTATTAAAATATTATTTCGATTACTTCAGAAATTTTCGGCCTATGTTTTTATAGTTTTTTTTTACATTTATCCCCATTAAAAAATATTTTAATATGAATCCCCCCCTGATAATATTTATTCTTTTTTTCTCTTGTTCCTTAACCGCTCAAAACCGACAAAATAAATGGACTTTTGGTATGAGTTTAGCCTCTGCAAAATTCACTGATTTTCAAGGAAGTATTATTGGAGGCTCTTTTGTAAAACAATCACCAAGAATTAATATTTCTAAATATCTTTTTAAGAATTTAACTCTAGATGCTGGTTTCTCTACAGCTATTCTTGAATCACAAAAATATACTACTTTTGATGGAATATTGCGTTATGATTTTGGAACCTCGTTTAATAATACAGTGCCTTATATTCTAATTGGAGGTAGTATAGTTAGTGCAGCACGACCAACCTCAACTTTAAATATTGGTGTTGGAAATACTTTTTGGGTTTACCCAAGTTATGGTATTAATTTTCAGTTAATATATAAGTATTCTGAAGACAGATTTGAAAGCCAGTATTCTCATTTATATCCTTCAGTAGGTTTAGTTTATAGTTTTAAGCCTAGGAATAGGAATCTGAGGTTATGGGATATGATAAATTAATTTTCATTCAAGGTTAAAAATTTCATTAAAATTTCATACATATTTTTACTATTGATATAACTACCTATTTGCAAATCGATTTCTAAACTTGAATTCAGAATAGTGGTTGTTGGGTAACTAATTTTTCCATCTATTGAAGCTAATTCTTTTGCTAATGCGTTTATTCCTGTTCTATTTCCTGAGGGTTTATAAACGAATGTTTTTCCTAAAAAGCTAATATCTTCTTTTTGTTCTGCATTTAGTTCTACAAAATAGAATTTATCATTTAAAAGATGAACTACTTTATCATTTTTAAAAGTATTTTTTTTCATTCCAAAACAAATTTTACACCAATCAGTATAAAAAAAAGCTACAATTGGTTTTGGTTTTTGCTGATGTAGTTTCTCAACTTTCTCAAAACTAAGAATTTTTAAAACTTCTTTTTCTTTATTTATTTGTGCACAGATTGAAAAGCATCCGAAGAAAATAAAAAGAAAAAGAAGTTTTTTTGTAAAGTTCATAATTGGTTTAGCAATATATTAGAAAAGAGTGTAACGAACCCCAGCAAAAGCTCTAATTCCTTGGTTGGAAGCGTAAACGTAACTCGGGTCAAAAGCATCACTGAAAGGCATGTCTGGACTATTAATGCTATTTGCTGCCGGCGTAAAGTTTAATAGATTTTTTACGCCACCATAAACTTCCCAGCTGTTGTTGAATTTTTTGCTCAATTGAATATTTTGAATGCTAAACCAAGGCGAATATTCATCTCTTGGATCATTTTCACCTAGTAAAGGCAAACGCATTGGTCCGTATAGATTTCCCGTATAATCTATGGAGAAATCGTTGTTAAATTTATAAGAAATAGACCAAACACCGCTAAAACTTTCTGTGAGTAATTGTGTTCTCTTTACATCATTTTCTGTTACAGAAACTTCCATTAATGTGGCTCCAGTATTGATAGATAGTCCGTTTGTGAATAAAAAATCAGCATTTAAAGAAATTCCTTGAGATACTGAAAACCCTTCTAAATTAGCATAGATAATTTTATTAGGATCCGTTTCATAATCAGGTAAAATTCTATTATTAAAGTAGGTGTAAAAAGCACTTGCATCTAAAGTGATAAAAGAATTTTCTGTATTTATTTTCTTTACATAATTAACGTTTGCATTCCAGGAGGTTTCAGGGTCTAATTCGCCATCAAATTCTACTGTTCTTGCACCAGTTAAAGCTGCGTGATCTTCTGTAAAAACATTCGCAACTCTAAATCCATTACCAACACTTAGTCTTACAATATTAGATTTATTTCTCGAATTCCATTTATAATTTACCCTTGGCGAAAAGATATTTCCATGCATACTGTTGTGATCCCATCGAACGCCTAAAAGTAATTTTTTTCGATCAGTTAAACTTATTTCATCTTGTGCAAAAACTCCAGGTAAATGAATTATTGATGGATTATTTTCAATACCGTTTTCATTTAAAGTTGCAAAAGTAGTATCATCATAAAAAGTATAACGATATGCTGCACCTATTAATAAATCGTGTTTTTCGCCCAATTGTTTATTGTAAACCAACTGACCAAAACCAATTAACTGTTTTGCATCATAAGAGGTTTCTCCATAAAAAGAATCTTGATAATGCCCATTTACACTAAACTGAAAACTTATATTTTCTGTAGTTGGCAATTCGTAGGTTCCAAAAGTTTCCCATCTATTTGTGTAAATACTTTCTCCATAAATTTGATTTCCTCCTCTAAATTTTCTTTCCCAATCCATTTCTCCTCCCCAGCGATCTTCGTATACATACCGACCAGCAATTGTAAAAACCTTGTTGCTTTTTCTTTCAATGTTGATTTTATTAAAGATTGATATTCTATTTTGTAAGGTCATATCGGTAAAATTGTCATTATTGTTATCAATTCTATTTTGGAAATTGAAATAATTAACACCTAATAAACCTTGCACTTTGTCTGATGCTTTGTAGCTCATGCTAATATCCGTATTAATTTCTCCCCAAGAACTAGCCATAATATCTGTGGTTAATAATGGTGCATTTGTGGGTTTTTTAGTGATGACATTTATGATACCACCAACCGCTTCAGAACCGTACAGAGTAGAAGCTGGGCCTTTAACAATTTCTACTCTTTCTATTAATGCCTGCGGAATTCCCGTTAACCCATAAACAGTAGAAAGTCCGCTTACAATTGGCATTCCATCAATTAAAACAAAGGTGTAAGGTCCTTCTAAACCATTAATGTGAATGTCCCCTGTATTACAAACACTACAATTTAATTGCGGACGAACCCCGTTTACATTTTGTAGCGATTCAAAGATAGAAGGTGTAGGGTTTTTTTTGAAAAATGTTTCACTATAAACTTCCACAGGCACGGGACTGTTTGTTTTTGTAACAGGTCTTAAAGTTCCCGAAATTACAATTTCACCTAAAGAATCATCCTCTAATAAAGTAACATTCCTTGTAATTTTTTTATCACTTGTAATATTAATTTTTATCGATTTTGTTTTATACCCAATACTACTAACGATTAGTGTATAAATGTCTTTTGATAGATTGTTTAATTCATAAAAACCTTGATCATTTGAAGAAGTTCCTATTTTAGTTTTCTTTAAATATACATTTGCATACGGAATTTTATCACCATTTTGTGTGGTTATTTTTCCGCTAATTGTTTGACCTATTATAATGGTTGACATCAATAATAAATAAACAAATACTATATTTTTCATTTTAATATATTTATTTTTTTACAAATATAAATATTTTTTTAGACTAGTCTAAAAAAATATTCGAATAAAAATAAATACTATATCTTTGTACCACTAAATATTTAAAATGTTTACACTCTCTGAAGAAAATTATTTGAAAGCAATTTATCATTTGGAATCAGATTCTAAAAAAGGAATAAGTACGAATGCGATTGCCAAAAGCTTAGAAACAAAAGCTTCCTCCGTGTCAGATATGGTTAAAAAATTATCTGAAAAAGAAGTTGTTCTTTATATAAAATACCAAGGAGTAACTTTAACCGAATTCGGTAAAAAAACTGCTGCTAATATTGTTAGGAAACACAGATTGTGGGAAGTTTTTTTAGTAGAAAAGTTAAATTTCTCTTGGGATGAAGTTCATGATGTTGCAGAACAATTGGAGCATATAAAATCACCAAAGTTAATCAATCAATTAGATTCTTTTTTAGGCTTTCCAACGCATGATCCTCATGGAGATCCAATTCCTGATAAAGACGGGCATGTAAACACAGTTGATAAAATTCTTTTATCAACCTTAAATATAGACGAAAGCGGAGTTTGTGTTGGTGTAGATGATTCGTCATCAGAGTTTTTACGCTTTTTAGACAAAAAAGGAATCACTATAGGAAAAAAAATTACAGTATTAGAAAAAGAAGATTTTGATGATTCTTTATCCATTCAAATGGATAACAAGAAATATTCAATTTCAAATAAAATTGCTAACAATTTATACATGAAAAAATAATGAGTACATTCGATCTATTGGTTGCATTTGGAAAAGAACATCCAATATTAGCCGCATTATATGCATCTCTTTTTACTTGGGGATTAACAGCTTTAGGGGCGTCTTTAGTTTTCTTTTTCAAAAAATTAAACAGAGCAGTTTTAGATGGGATGCTAGGTTTTACAGGTGGGGTTATGGTCGCTGCAAGTTTTTGGAGTCTACTTGCACCTGCAATAGATAATAGCCCGGGAGAAGGTTTTGTAAAAGTTTTACCAGCTGCAATTGGATTTGGATTGGGTGCTTTAGCGCTCTTTGGAATGGATAAAGTTTTGCCACATTTACATATCAATTTTAAGGAAAGCGAAAAAGAAGGTGTTAAAACAGAATGGCATAGAACTACTCTATTGGTTTTGGCAATTACACTTCATAATATTCCTGAAGGTTTAGCAGTTGGTGTTTTGTTTGGTGCAGCATCAACTTTAGTTGGTGTAGAGCAAACTGAAATGATTATTGCAGCAATTTCATTGGCAATCGGTATAGGTATTCAGAACTTTCCAGAAGGTTTTGCAGTGGCAATGCCTTTGAGAAGACAAGGTGTTAGTAGATTAAAAAGTTTTTGGTATGGACAATTATCGGCAGTTGTAGAGCCAGTCGCAGCAGTTTTAGGAGCTTTAGCAGTCTCGTTTTTTACGCCAATCTTACCTTATGCTTTGGCATTTGCAGCAGGAGCAATGATTTTTGTAGTTGTAGAAGAAGTAATACCAGAAACACAAAGAGACAAGTATACAGATATTGCCACTCTTGGTTTTATTGGGGGGTTTATAGTAATGATGTCTTTAGATGTAGGTTTAGGTTAGAATTCAATATATTTTTTTAAAAAGCCAAACAATAACTGTTTGGCTTTTTGTATTTTGCAGTAAAAATAGTTCTGTGCAACAACCATCAACCTTTCAAGTTTACAATGCTTCTGCAGGAAGTGGAAAAACCTTTACACTTGTCAAAGAATACTTAAAAGTTTTATTAAAATCTGACGATATTTTTTCATTTCAGAAAATTTTGGCAATTACGTTTACGAACAAAGCTGCTGGAGAAATGAAAGCCCGTGTATTGTCTAGTCTAGAAGACTTTGCTGCTGGTAAAGAAAATGATTTATTCAATATTATTATACATGAAATTGAGGTTGATAAACCAACAATTCAACTGAGAAGTAAAAAGATTCTGGACGCAATTTTGCAAAATTACTCTGCCTTCTCAATAACGACTATTGATAGTTTTACTCATAAAATCATTAAAAGTTTTGCGTACGATTTAGGATTGCCTCTAAACTTCGAAGTTGAAATGGATGCAGTTTCTCTACTAAATGAGGCGGTAGATATTTTGATTTCTAAGATAGGAACCGAAAAAAAACTCACAAAACTTTTGATTGATTATTCTCTAGATAAAACAGATGATGATAAGTCTTGGGATATTTCTAGAGATTTAAATGAGTTTGCAAAAGTACTTCTAAATGAAGATGATATTAAACATTTTAGAGTACTTGCGGATAAGCAGCTAAAGGATTTCACAAATTTAAAGACGAAATTGGATGCGCATCAAAAGGAATTAAAAAATGCCTTTAAAAAAGTTGGCGAAGATTGTTTGGGGTTAATTGCAAGTCATGATTTAGAGCATAAAGATTTTATGCGCGCAACCATACCAAAGTTTTTTGCAGATATCAATGAGAAAGCATTTAATTTTACGTATTTATCAAGAAGCGAAACCGTTCAAAAGGCAATTGATAATCATCAATATTACTCAAAATCTACTTTAGATTCAGTAGCACAAAGTATAGAAAGTATTGTTCCAGAAATTATCAATTTATTTAATAAATCAAAAGAAACTTACAGTCAGTTTTTGATGAATAAATTGGCACTAAAAAACATTATTCCTTTAGCAGTTTTAAATAATATCAATATAGAGTTAGAGCAGATAAAAGATGAAAATAATATCAGGTTAAATGCAGAGTTTAACCAACTTATTTCAGACAACATTAAAGAACAGCCTGCGCCATTTATTTACGAAAGAATTGGGCAGCGGTTTCAGCATTATTTTATTGATGAGATGCAAGATACTTCTGTATTGCAATGGCAAAACCTGATTCCATTAATAGATAATGCACTAGCGCAAGAAAATAGTAATTTGTTGTTGGTTGGAGACGGAAAGCAAGCTATTTATAGATGGAGAGGCGGCAAGGCAGAACAGTTTGTTGAGTTGGGCTCTTATGCGAAGAACCCTTTTCATGTTAAAAAAGAAATCAAGAATTTAGAAACCAACTTTAGAAGTTATTCGGAAGTTATCAATTTTAATAATTCGTTTTTTCAGCACACCTCAAAATTCCTTCAAAACGAATCATATAAAAATCTTTTTTTCGAAGGAAATAAACAATTAATAAACCCTAAAAAAGGGGGATTTGTTTCGCTATCTTTTCTCGAAAAAGATGAAGATAAAGAAGTAGAAAAATTAAAATATCCACAAAAAGTTTTAACGAAGATTCATCAATTAAAAGATCGTTTTTCTTTAAATGAAATTTGTGTCTTAACTCGAACAAAAAAAGACGGAGTAGCTGTTGCAAATTACTTGTCAGAAAACGGAGTTGATATTATTTCTTCTGAAACATTGTTGATACAAAACAGTCCTAAAGTTTTGTTTATTATTGATGTTTTAAAGGTCTTACAAAACCCTAATGATGAAGAAACACGTTTCGAAATGTTGTATTTTTTACATCAACATTTGCAAATTAAGAAGCCAAAACACATCTTCTTTAAAGAGTTTTCAAAACTTGATAATCAAACTATTTTTAAATCTTTAAAATTGTTCGGAATTTCTTTTGAAATTTCGACTTTTCATCAACTACCATTTTATGAGAAAATTGAAGAAATTATTAGAGGTTTTAATTTAGTAAATTCGTCGGATGCTTATGTGCAGTTTTTCTTAGATATTGTTTTAGAGCAACAAAGAAAATCTACAGATGTTGCTGATTTCTTAGAGTTTTGGGAACTCAAAAAAGAGAAACTAAGTATTGTTGCTCCAGAAAGTGCAAATGCAGTTCAAATTATGACGATTCACAAATCTAAAGGATTAGAATTTCCTGTAGTTGTTTTTCCATGCGATGTTGATATTTACAGACAAATAAACCCGAAAGTTTGGTTGGATGAATTGCCAGAAAATTATGATAATTTTAAGCAATTGTTAGTTCCGTATAATAAAGAATTAAGTTACGTAAATAATACGGGTTTAAGAATTTACAACCAACAAAGAGAAGAGTTAGAATTAGATAATTTTAATTTGCTATATGTGGCTTTAACAAGAGCAGTTGAACAATTACATGTTATTACAGAAAAGAAAATTTCATCAAAAGGAGAAGAAAATACAAACTTTTATTCAGGTGTTTTTATTAACTATTTAATACAAAAAAACCTTTGGAGAGAGGGTGTTTTAGAATATTCTTTTGGTACTGAAATTAGAGTAAGTAAAAAAGAGGTGCAAAATTCTGTTGCTGAAATTCATCAAAAATTTATTTCTACACCTTGGCAAGAACACAATGTTGTTTTACTGGCAAGTGCTTCAAAATTATGGGACACAAATCAAGGAGAAGCGATTAATTTTGGAAATTTGTTTCATGAGATTTTAGCAAAAATTTTCACTAAAAAAGATGTAAATAAAATTATAGCGCAATATCACCAAAAAGGAATCATCGATGAAAATCAATTATTAGTAATAACTAACACCATTATTTCTGTTGTAAATCATCCTAAAATAGCACACTATTTTTCAGATGAAGTCATTATATATAATGAGAGAGAAATTGTTGATGTATATAATCAAGTTATAATTCCAGATAGATTGGTTTTTACGGATAAAAATGAAGTTGTAATTATGGATTATAAGACAGGGAATCCATCAGCAGAGCATCATCAGCAATTGTTAAAATATGAGCGGGTTTTAAAATCTATGAATTTTAAAGTCGACAAGAAATTACTCATATATATTAATGATAAAATTGATGTTGTTGAAGTATAGTAAAAAAAATAAACTTTGTAACTTTGTGTTCGCTAAATCAATAAAAAATGTACGGTAAAATTAAGGATACTTTAAAGAAAGAGATTCAAGAAATAAAAGATGCGGGTTTATATAAGTCTGAAAGAATTATAACATCGTCTCAAGACGCTGTTATAAAAATTTCTACCGGAGAGCAAGTAATTAACTTTTGTGGAAACAATTATTTAGGACTGTCGAATCATCCAGAAGTAATTCAAGCAGCTAAAGATACCATGGATTCGCATGGTTTTGGGATGTCTTCAGTTCGCTTTATTTGTGGAACGCAAGATATTCACAAGCAATTAGAAAGGAAAATCGCAGACTTCTATACATCGGAAGACACAATATTATATGCAGCTGCTTTTGATGCAAATGGAGGAGTTTTTGAACCTTTGTTAACGAAAGATGATGCTATTATTTCTGACAGTCTAAATCATGCTTCTATTATAGACGGAGTTCGTTTATGCAAAGCGGCACGTTATCGATATAATAATAATGACATGTTTTCTTTAGAAGAACAATTAATTGAGGCTAATAAACAAGGTCATAGATTTAAAATTATTGTTACTGATGGTGTTTTTTCTATGGACGGAATAGTGGCAAAACTAGATGAAATTTGTGATCTAGCAGACAAGTATGATGCTTTAGTTATGGTTGATGAATGTCATGCAACTGGTTTTATTGGTAAAACAGGGCGTGGAACTGTTGAATTGAAAAACGTAATGGACAGAGTTGATATTGTTACAGGAACATTGGGAAAAGCATTAGGTGGCGCAATGGGTGGTTATACAACCGGTAAAAAAGAAATTATAGAAATTTTACGCCAACGTTCAAGACCTTATTTGTTTTCAAACTCATTAGCGCCAGCAATTGTAGGAGCTTCATTAAAAGTATTTGATTTAATTTCTGATGATACAATGCTAAGAGATAAACTAGAATGGAATACTAATTATTTTAGAACAGAAATGGAAAAAGCTGGTTTTGATTTAGTTGGTGCAGATGCTGCGATTGTTCCAGTAATGCTATATGATGCTAAATTGTCTCAAACTATGGCTAATAAATTATTAGAAGAAGGTATTTATGTTGTGGGTTTCTTTTTTCCAGTAGTTCCAAAAGAAAAAGCACGGATTAGGGTTCAGTTGTCTGCAGCTCATGAAAAAGAGCATTTAGATAAAGCAATTCTAGCTTTTATTAAGGTTGGAAAAGATTTAAATATTATTTAGAATTAGTGAATAAAAGATGTGAATAACGTATTTTTTTGTAAATTTGTCTTTGCGGGTAAGTTTTAACAACTTACTTTTGCACTTAATAATGAACTTTTAATTTAAAAATTTTGATAATGAAACATTTAAAAATGGCTGTGATAGCCTTGTTTACGTTAGTAGCTGTTAGCAATGTAAACGCGCAAGATGAAAATAATCCTTGGGTAGTAGGGTTTGGTGTTAATACAGTAGATTTTAGTGAAAAGCCATTTGGTGAGTCATCTTGGGATTTTTTACCATCTATTTCTAGATTTACTGCTGAAAAGTATTTAGAGAAAGGTTTTTCTTTACAATTCGCAGGGTCTTTAAACGAGATTACTAAATTATCTGGTGAAGATTTTCTTTATTATTCATTAGGTGCAAATGTAAAATATGATTTAAATAATATAGTAGGAGAGACTTCTCAATGGTTTGATCCTTATGTTTATGTTGGTGGAGATTATGTTTCAGCTAATTCTAAAGGAGAAGGAATGCTTAATGTAGGTGTTGGGTTTAACACTTGGTTTAGTGATAACATCGGTTTAAGTTACCAATCTGGATATAAAAAAGGTTTTTCTAACCAAGTTGAAAATCATTACCAAAATTCTTTAAGTTTAGTCGTTAAATTTGGTGGAAAAGATACAGATGGAGATGGCGTATATGATAAAAAAGATGCTTGTCCAGAGGTTGTAGGTTTAGTAGAATTTAATGGTTGTCCTGATGCTGATAGTGATGGAATTAAAGATTCTGATGATGCTTGTCCAAATGTTGCAGGTTTAGCTGCAATGAATGGTTGTCCTGATGCTGATGGCGATGGAATTGCTGATAAAGATGATATGTGTCCTAATTCTAAAGGAACTAAAGCTAATAACGGTTGCCCAGATACTGATGGTGATGGTTTAGTTGATAAAGATGATAAATGTGCTTCTTTAGCTGGACCAGCTGCTAATGCAGGTTGTCCTTGGCCAGATACTGATGGTGATAGTATTTTAGATAAAGATGATAAATGTCCATCAGTTGCAGGTATTGCTTCAGAAGGAGGTTGTCCTGAGGTGATTTCAAATGAAGCGCAAATGGGAATGAATGCTTTTGCTAATTCTATTCTATTTAATACAGGTAGAGCTAGTTTTAAATCAGGTATTACTAAAGAAATTGACGGTATGTTAGCTATTATGAATCAATTTCCTTCAGCTGAATTCGCAATTAAAGGATTTACAGATACTATAGGAAGTGCTTCAAATAACTTAAAGTTATCTGATAAAAGAGCAAATGCTGTTAGAGATTATTTAGTTAAAAACGGAATTGCTGCTTCAAGATTAACTGCTAAAGGTTTTGGTGAAGAGAATCCAGTTGACACAAATATGAATAGAGCTGGTAGAAAGAAGAATAGAAGAGTAGAAGTTAAGGTAACTAACTAGTACTTCAATTACATAAAAACTTAAAAGCCTCATCAATCTGATGAGGCTTTTTTTAGTTAAAAAACTTTTTTAAATTCAAACAAAAAAAAGTACCTTTGCCCCTTAAAATTGAGAGGGTAAATCCCTTATAAAAAAATAATAATTTAATTAGATACAAAATGTCTAGAACAACAGGTAAAGTTTCTCAAATAATTGGGCCAGTTATTGATGTTGAATTCAATACTGAAAACAACGAACTTCCTAAAATTTATGATTCGTTAGAAATTAAAAAAGCTGATGGCTCTATTTTAGTCTTAGAAGTACAACAACATATTGGAGAAGACACCGTTAGAACCATTTCTATGGATGCAACTGATGGTTTAAGTAGAGGTGCTGAAGTTATAGCGACGGGGAATCCTATTCAAATGCCAATTGGAAACGATATTTATGGTCGTTTATTTAATGTAACCGGTGATGCAATTGATGGTTTAGGTAATTTAAGTAAAGTTGGTAAAGACGGATTGTCTATTCACCGTTCTGCACCTAAGTTTGAAGATTTATCTGTTTCTACAGAAGTTTTATTTACAGGAATTAAAGTAATCGATTTAATTGAACCTTATGCAAAAGGGGGTAAGATTGGGTTATTTGGAGGAGCAGGAGTAGGTAAAACTGTATTAATTCAAGAGTTAATTAACAACATTGCAAAAGGACATGGTGGATTATCAGTTTTTGCAGGTGTTGGAGAAAGAACTCGTGAGGGTAACGATTTACTTCGTGAAATGTTAGAGTCTGGTATTATCAAATATGGTGATGATTTTATGCATTCTATGGAAGAAGGCGGATGGGATTTATCTAAAGTTGATAAACCTGGAATGAGAGAATCTAAAGCTACTTTTGTATTTGGACAAATGAATGAGCCACCTGGAGCACGTGCGCGTGTTGCATTATCTGGTTTAACTATTGCCGAGTACTTTAGAGATGGAGCTGGAGAGGCTCAAGGAAAAGATGTACTTTTCTTTGTCGATAATATTTTTAGATTTACACAGGCAGGTTCTGAAGTTTCTGCTTTATTAGGTCGTATGCCTTCTGCGGTTGGATATCAACCAACATTAGCAACAGAGATGGGTGCAATGCAAGAACGTATTACATCAACGAAGAAAGGTTCTATTACATCTGTACAAGCAGTTTATGTGCCTGCAGATGATTTAACAGATCCTGCGCCAGCAACAACTTTTGCCCATTTAGATGCTACTACAGTATTGTCTCGTAAAATTGCAGAGTTAGGTATATATCCTGCAGTAGATCCTTTAGATTCTACTTCAAGAATTTTATCTGCTCAAATTTTAGGTGATGAACATTATAATACAGCAACTGCTGTAAAAGAAATTTTACAACGTTATAAGGAATTGCAAGATATTATAGCAATTTTAGGTATGGAAGAATTATCTGAAGAAGATAAACTAGTTGTTCATAGAGCAAGACGTGTTCAACGTTTCTTATCTCAACCTTTCCATGTTGCTGAACAATTTACTGGTATACCAGGTGTTTTAGTAGATATTAAAGATACTATTAAAGGGTTTAATATGATTATGGATGGTGAGTTAGATAAATATCCAGAAGCAGCATTTAACTTAAGAGGATCAATTCAAGATGCAATTGATTCTGGAGAGAAAATGTTAGCTGAAGCATAAACTAAGTTTTAAGTTTTTAAGTTTTAGGTTATGAATGATTAACTAAAAACGAGAGACGAAAGACTAAAAATTAAATAAATATGTTTTTAGAAATAGTAACACCAGAAGCAATTTTATTTTCATCAGAAGTTGATTCATTTTCAGTTCCTGGTATTAATGGAGAATTTCAAATGTTGAATAATCACGCACCAGTAGTTTCTATTTTAAAAGAAGGTACTGTTAAGATTCACATTCATACACAAGAACATTTAGAAATGGAGATGATAAGTGGACATTTGGGAACACATATTGATGATGATAAAATTTTAACATTAGCAATAACTTCAGGAACTCTAGAATTAAATGAGAATAAGGCTATTATTTTAGCGGATTAACATTAATTTTTATAATATTTAAAAATCTCAAAATAGTTTTCTATTTTGAGATTTTTTGTTTTAAATCGCTTTATTCAAAAGCGTTAATTGAAATTACAGAAAATAGAGTTGGAATGGTTATATATGCGATAAAAAATAAAATTTACACTCTATAAAAATGTCGTAAATTTGCAGCATGGAAGAAACAAACAGACAAAGAAAAATTGCGGGAGTTCTGCAAAAAGATTTGGTAGATGTGTTGCAAAAAGCAGCTCAAGATGGAATGAAAGGGATTATTATTTCTGTTTCTAAAGTTCATGTAACTTCAGATTTAGGAGTTGCAAAAGTATATTTAAGTATTTTTCCATCAATAAATAGAGATGAGTTAATTAAAGGTGTGCAGTCTAACACTGTTTTAATTCGTCATGAAATGGCAAAAAGAACTAAAAATCAATTACGTAGAATGCCAGAATTATTATTTTTTGGTGATGATACGCTAGATTATATTGAAGAAATTGATAAGTCTTTAAAGGGTGAAGATGAAAATCCTATTAAAAACCCTGAAGTTTTACCAAGACGTACAAAACGATAAATTCAACCAACTTATTTGAATTTTTCTCTATACATAGCCAAAAGATATTTATTTACAAAGACAGGTAATAATGCCATAAATATTATTACAATAATTGCTTCATTTGGTGTTATAGTTGGTTCTTTAGCGTTGTTTATTATCCTTTCTGGCTTTTCTGGTTTACGTACTTTTAGCTATACTTTATTAGATGTTTCTGATCCTGATATTAAAATAACTTCTGTAAAAGGAAAATCGTTTTTAATTACAGATAATATTCAGCAAACTTTAAATAATAATAAATCTATAGCTGCTAGTTCGAAAGTAATTGAAGAACGTGTTTTTTTAGAATACAATGATAAAAGTGAAATTGTTTTTATAAAAGGAGTTGAGGGTAACTACACAAAGATTACACAAATAGATGGCACTTTAAGTCAAGGTAATTGGTTAGATACAGCTTTTGTTAATACAGCTGTAATTGGTAGCTCAATTGCTTATAAATTATCTTTAGGGGTTAGAAGTTTTCGAAAACCGTTACAGATTATGGTTCCGAAACCGGGTACAGGCTTCATTAATCCCAATAACGCATTTTACAAAATAGATGTTCAGGTTGTTGGTTTGTATACAGGAACAGAAGAGTTTGAAAGTAAATTTATTTTTGTAAACTTATCTCAAGCAAAAGAATTGTTAAGGTTTAAAGACAATCAAATTACAGCTTTTGAACTAAAATTAATAATTGCAAAGAATGCTGATATTGTTGCTAAAGAACTTCAAAAAAAATTAGGAAACCATTTTAAAGTACAAACCAAAGAACAATTAAACGAAGTCTTTTATAAGGTGATAAATACCGAAAACTTTGTTTCTTACCTTATTTTCACGTTGATTGTAATTATTGCATTGTTTAATGTAATAGGTGCAATTATTATGATGATTATTGATAAAAAGAATAATTTAAAAACCTTATTTAGTTTAGGGGCAAGTGTAAAAGAGATTAAAAAAATATTTGAATTACAAGGATTCTTACTCACCTTCTTTGGAATGCTGATAGGTTTAACAATTGGAGTTGTTTTAGTTTTTTTACAAAGACAATTTGCATTGTTCATGATTACAGAAAACTTAGCGTACCCTGTAGAATTTAGTTTTTTAAATTTAATTATTGTTTTTTTAACAATAACATTATTAGGCTTTATAGCATCAAAAATTGCAAGTAGCAGAATCTCTAAAGAGTTTATAGAAAAGTAATGTTTATGAAAAATTGCCGATTTGTTTTTCTTCTTATATTTTTCTCTTGTTCCTCTTCAAAGAATATTAAAGAGAATAAATTATATCCTAATAATCACGAGAATCATTTAGAGAATATAAAAGCTTCAATTACAGAAAAAGAAAATCATTATATATTTGAAACTAAAGATTTTTCATTAACATTTCCTTACAATTGGAGAAGTTACTTGGAGCCAATTGCCGGAGAACAAGTTAGGCATTCTCCCTTTAAAAACAATAAAGTCGAATCTGACACAAATTTATTTTTATACGTAATAAAGACAAATAAAAAGGTTAAAAAAATTGCAGAGAGATATAGAATCAGATTAAAAAATAACCTTAGGCTTGATTATAGAGAATTGTCTACAATATTAAAATCAGAAGGAAAAGATTCAATAGGCTATTATTATAAAATAGTATTTTTTCATACTATTAATAAAGTTAGGCTTAAGAGAGTGGTTTCTTTTTATGATTTAGAGGGAGATAAGTATTTATTCTTAAGGAAAGTTTATCCAATAGATTCACCAACTTTAAAGCAAAGAGAAATAGATACAATTTTAAAGACTCTAGTTATAAAGTAAATTACAGAAAATCAGGAATTAATTTATTACCGAACTTAGCTTCAACTTCATCAAAAGCAGCAAAAACATCTTTGGCATCATCAGAAGTTACCATTTTCATTCTATATTCTTTAAAATGTGGAATTCCTTTAAAGTAATTTGTATAATGTCTTCTGGTCTCAAAAACGCCTAAAACAGGGCCTTTCCAATCAATTGCCATTTGCAAATGTCTTCTAGCCATTTCTGTACGTTCAGCAATAGTAGGTTTTGATAATTGTTCGCCAGTTTTAAAAAAGTGCTTTACTTCTTTAAAGAACCAAGGATAACCAATAGAAGCTCTTCCAATCATTGCTCCATCTAAGCCAAATTTATCACGCATTTCCATCGCTTTTTCTGGTGATGTAATATCTCCATTTCCAAAAACAGGAATGTGCATCCTTTGATTATTTTTTACTTCAGCAATAGGTCTCCAATCAGCATCACCTTTATACATTTGTGCACGTGTTCTTCCATGAATAGAAATTGCTGCGCAACCTACATCTTGTAAGCGTTCTGCAACTTCAACGATTCTTATAGAATCATGATCCCAACCTAAACGCGTTTTTACTGTTATTGGTAAGTTTGTGTGTTTAACCATCGCTTCTGTAAGAGAAACCATCAAGTCAATATCTTTTAAGATTCCTGCTCCTGCGCCTTTAGAAACTACTTTTTTTACAGGGCAACCAAAATTAATATCGATAATATCTGGATTCGATCTTTCTACAATCTCAACAGTTTTTAACATAGATTCTAAATTAGCGCCAAAAATCTGAATTCCTACTGGGCGTTCTTTTTCATAAATATCTAGTTTCATCAAGCTTTTTGCAGCATCTCTAATCAAACCTTCTGATGAAATAAACTCTGTGTATACCACATCTGCACCATTTTCTTTACACAATGCTCTAAACGGAGGATCTGAAACATCTTCCATGGGTGCTAATAAAAGAGGGAAATCTGGAAGTTCTATGTTGCCTATTTTTACCAAAGTAATTTATTTTTTTGCAAAATTAGTGTTTTTATTTGTCAGAACCCAAATTCCGTAGCATCCTAAAAAAAGTTCTGCGAAAGTGCCAAATTGATATCCAAAAGTAGGTGATCCATCTATAAAAAAACTTAAAACTCTTCCAAGACCTAAGCCAATCATAAAAATGATATTGGTAACAATCGCTATCTTTAAATATTGATATTTAAAGATGCCTAATATCCAAAGAAAAGAAAACCCCAAATACATCCCCATAATTGCCTTAAAGAAATTGTGTTCATCTATTGTTTGAAGCTGAATATCGAATTGATAATCAGGATTAAATCCGTAGAAAATAGCAACAGGTATAACAATACATACAGAAATAAGTAAGTGTATTTTTTTAATAAAATCTTGTTTGGTTTTAAACATTAGTTGGGTTTTAAATATGCAATGTATCTTCTTTGTTTAATATACCTATTACATTCAAGAAATATACTAATTTATTTTGTTCACAATAGTAAAATTCATGCAATTTCAGTTTTAAATTTATTATTTCAGTATAGAGAATAAAAATGAATAACTTAAAACGATTGAATTATAATAATATGTTTCATTGTACTTTTTTTATTTGACAAGGTTTGTAAATAACATATCTTTGTCAATTGAAAGCAGTTAGAAAACGAAGTATGAAGAACATTAGAAACTTTTGCATAATCGCACATATTGATCATGGTAAAAGTACGTTAGCAGATAGATTGTTAGAATATACAGGCACTGTAACAGATCGTGAAAAGAAAGATCAGTTATTAGATAGTATGGATTTAGAGCGCGAACGCGGAATTACCATAAAATCGCATGCTATTCAAATGGATTATACGCATAATGGAGAACAATATATTTTAAATTTAATAGATACTCCAGGTCATGTAGATTTCTCTTACGAAGTTTCTAGATCAATTGCAGCCTGTGAAGGCGCTTTACTAATAGTAGATGCAGCACAAAGCATACAAGCACAAACAATTTCTAACTTATATCTAGCTTTAGATAATGATTTAGAAATTATTCCTATTTTAAATAAAGTAGATTTACCTTCTGCAAATCCAGAAGAAGTAACAGATGATATTGTAGATTTATTAGGTTGTGAAGCTGAAGAAGTAATCCACGCAAGTGGAAAAACTGGTTTCGGAGTAGAAAATATCTTAGAGGCAATTATCGCTAGAATTCCTGCTCCAAAAGGAGATCCAGATGCACCATTACAAGCCTTAATTTTCGATTCAGTTTATAATTCTTACAGAGGTATTGAAACGTATTTTAGAGTTTTTAACGGAGAAATTAAAAAAGGACAACGTATTAAATTCTTAGCTACAAATAATGAATATTTTGCTGATGAAGTTGGCACATTAAAACTGGAACAAGTTGTAAAAAAATCTGTAAAAACTGGTGATGTAGGGTATTTAGTTACAGGAATTAAAACCGCAAAAGAAGTAAAGGTAGGAGATACAATTACAGACGCTGCAAACCCAACAACAGAAACTATTGATGGATTCGAAGATGTAAAACCAATGGTTTTTGCAGGAATTTATCCGGTAGATACAGAAGATTACGAAGAGTTGCGTTATTCTATGGAAAAACTGCAATTAAACGACGCTTCTTTGGTTTTTGTGCCAGAAAGTTCTGCAGCTTTAGGTTTTGGTTTTAGATGTGGGTTTTTAGGAATGTTACACATGGAAATTATACAAGAACGTTTAGAACGTGAGTTTAATATGACTGTTATTACAACGGTTCCCAATGTTTCTTACCACGCCTATACTAAGAAAAACCCAACAGAAATCGTGTTGTTAAACAACCCAACAGATTTACCAGACCCATCAAGGTTAGACAAAGTAGAAGAACCATATATTAAAGCAAGTATTATTACAAAGTCATCTTTTGTTGGTCAGGTAATGAGTTTGTGTATAGAAAAACGTGGCGAAATTACAAATCAAACCTACTTAACAACAGAAAGAGTTGAATTAACGTTTGATATGCCTTTGGCAGAAATTGTTTTCGATTTTTACGATCGTTTAAAAACGGTTTCTAAAGGATATGCCTCTTTCGATTATTCTCCGATAGGAATGAGGGAATCTAAGTTGGTGCGAGTAGATATTCTATTAAATGGTTCGCCTGTAGATGCACTTTCTGCTTTATTGCATGCAGATAACGCCTATTCAATTGGTAAGAAGATCGTTGAAAAATTAAAAGAATTAATTCCAAGACAACAGTTCGATATTCCTATTCAGGCAGCAATTGGAGCAAAAATTATTGCGCGTGAAACAACAAAAGCATTGCGTAAGGATGTAACAGCAAAATGTTATGGAGGTGATATTTCTCGTAAACGTAAATTATTAGAAAAGCAGAAAAAAGGGAAGAAAAGAATGCGTCAGGTTGGTAATGTAGAAATTCCGCAAGAAGCATTTATGGCAGTTTTAAAGTTGAATGACTAGAAAAAAGTAAGCGGAAACGACTAGACTTTAATAAAAAATAAATACAGAAACCTTTTTGAGAAATCAGAAAAGTTTTTTTGAAGCTATTTCCTGTTTTTCATTATATCTTTTTTTGAAAAAACAAAAAAAGGATGTCATTTCAATCAGGGCTAAATCTGTTTGCTAGCAATTTGTTATTACTGCCAATACAAGAATCCATAAGAAGAGAGTTTAGATTTCTATCCCCACATAAGTGAAATACAAAGAGTATTAGCGATGCCTAGTCTCTTCCTCCTAAAATTTGTAAACCCCAATATAAAAGCATCGCTAGAGAACCAAGTGCAGCAACTAAATAGGTTCTTGCAGCCCATTTAAGCGCATCTTTAGCGCCCGCTAACTCCTGTTGTGAAACCATGTTTTTGCTTTGTAACCAAGCCAAAGCTCTGTTACTTGCGTCATATTCTACGGGCAATGTTATAAAGCTAAAAAGTGTGGCAAATCCCATAAAGAGTAAACCTGTAATCGCTATATAAAAACCAATTCCACCAGCACTAGAAGCAGCGCCTAAAATCAATCCACCAAATACTAACCATTGAGAAAACTTAGAAGTTACACTTACAATAGGTACTAATTGCGAACGCATTGTTAAATAACTATATGCTTTTGCATGTTGTACAGCGTGTCCAACCTCGTGCGCAGCAACTGCAGCTGCAGCAGTATTCCGTTGGTTGTGAACAGATTCACTTAAATTAACAGTTTTATCTTTAGGATTGTAATGATCTGTCAGTCTACCAGGAGTAGAAATTACTTTTACATCAAAAATGCCATGATCTGCCAACATCTTTTCTGCAATTTCTGCTCCACTCATCCCATTTCTTAACTGAATTTTCGAGTATTTTTTAAACTTTTGCTTTAATGTATTGCTTACTAACCAGCTCACTAAAGAGATTACGCCTATTAAAATATAAAATCCTATCATAATTTATATTGTTTTAAAATTGTATTTCATTTTTGTTTGATAAATTTACAACATAAATTATTCCATTTTTAATTTGGATTAAAAAAATGTCAAAATGTCAAAAAAACCAAACATATTACTTGTTTATACAGGCGGAACAATTGGAATGATTAAAGATTACAAAACAAATGCATTAAAAGCGTTTGATTTTAATCAGATTTTAGAGAAAATCCCCGAGCTACAGCAATTAAATTGTTTCATAAAAAGTATTTCTTTTGAGGTTCTAATCGATTCATCAAACATGAATACTCAGTATTATAGAGATATTGTTGATATTATTCAAAATAATTATGATGATTTTGACGGTTTTGTTATTCTGACAGGTTCGGATACTATGTCATATACTTCTTCAGCCATTAGTTTTATGATCGAAAACTTACAAAAACCAATCATATTTACAGGTTCACAATTACCAATTGGTGATCTAAGAACAGACGCAAAAGAAAACTTAATAACGTCCATAGAAATTGCTTGTGCCAGAAAAGAAGACCAACCAATTATTTCTGAAGTATGCTTGTATTTTGAATATAAATTATACAGAGCAAACAGAACGACTAAGATTAATGCAGAACAATTTGAAGCTTTTGCCTCTATGAATTATCCTGCTTTAGCAGAAAGTGGTGTTCACCTTAGTTTTAGTGAACATTATATTTATAAGCCTTTAAAAGAAAAAAGAGAATTAATTATCAGAAAAGAATTAATAACAGATGTTTTAATATTGAAACTTTTTCCTGGGATTACAGAAAAAGTTGTAAATAATATTTTAAATATAGAAGGTTTAAAAGGGGTGGTCTTAGAAACTTATGGATCTGGAAATGCACCGGATGAAACTTGGTTTTTAGACTTGTTAAAAGAAGCAATATCTAAAGATATTAGAATTGTTAATGTTACACAATGTTCTGGAGGAAATGTAATTCAAGGTCATTATGAAACAAGCGTAGCTTTAAAAGAAATTGGAGTTGTTAGTGGTAAAGATATCACAACTGAATCTGCAATTGCAAAATTAATGTACCTATTAAGTGAAAACCTGTCTTTTGAAGAATTTACGGTCTACTTTGAAAAATCATTAAGGGGAGAAATTTCTTAAATTTTAAAAGATTTACTTAAAAGTAAAGATTTGTACAAGAAAACTGTCAAAATATTAGAAATATTAGAAAATAAATTTTTTTATGCATAACATTTTTTGTTACTTGGCAGTCTCTTAAATAAAACAGATATGATTCTTCTAGAAATAAAGAAAGTATCTTAATTCTTTCTTTATTTAAGTTGAAAATTTATATCTTTAACCCGTTAACTATTAAAATTAATTATAACAAAGATGAAAAAAGTAGTAAATTTCTTATCTGTAACAGGATTTATGTTTTTTGGAGCTATTCAATCAACTTTCGCTCAGGAAGCAGCAACGGAAGCGCAAACATTTCACCAAGTTTTAAAGCAAAACTTTATTGATGGTGGTCCAGGATTTATGGGAATTGTATTAGTAGCCTTGATTTTAGGATTAGCTATTTCCATTGAAAGAATTATTTATTTAAACATGGCAACAACAAATACAAAAAAGTTGTTAGCAAGTGTAGATGATGCATTAAGCTCAGGCGGTGTAGAAGCTGCTAAAGAAGTATGTAGAAATACAAAAGGGCCAGTTGCCTCAATTTTTTATCAAGGTTTAGATAGAGTAGATGAAGGTGTAGAAGAAGCTGAAAAAGCAGTTGTATCTTATGGTGGAGTTCAAATGGGTCAATTAGAGAAAAACGTTTCTTGGATTTCTTTATTTATCGCATTAGCACCAATGCTTGGTTTTATGGGTACTGTAATTGGTATGATTGGAGCCTTTAATGACATTGCTGTAGCAAATGATATTTCTCCAGCAGTAGTAGCCGGTGGTATTAAAATAGCTTTATTAACGACTGTATTTGGTCTTATTGTAGCTATTATTCTTCAAATCTTTTATAATTATATCGTTGCAAAAATCGATAGTATTGTAAATAATATGGAGGACGCTTCTATCTCTTTGGTAGATTTATTAGTAAAGTATAAAAAATAATATTCAATATGAAAAGTAATAAAATTTTAAATTTTGTAATTGCAGCAATAGCTATTATTGGTGGTCTTCTTTTCATAAGAATTTTTATGGAAGATGCGCAAGAAATAGTAGATAATGTAGACAATCTACAAAACACTGTAGTAAGTCCATTAATTCATTATTCTTATTGGTTATTTATAGCAACTGTTGTGATTACAATTGGACTTTCTTTATGGAGTTTAATTAGAAACCCAGAAAATTTAAAGAAAACTTTAGGAGGATTAGCAGTACTAGCTGTTTTATTAGCTGTAGCTTATTTCCTTTCTGATAGTGATGCAGTATACAATACTGCTGGGAATATAGAACCAGGAGGAGAAGAAGGTTCTTCTATTAACCAATGGGTTGGTACAGGAATATGGTATAGTATTATCTTAGGAGCTATCGCTAGTTTGTTTTTTGTTTGGGATTTATTTAAAGGATTAATTAAATCATAAACTATGGCAAGAAGAGAAAACCCAGAAATTAATGCAGGATCTATGGCAGATATTGCCTTTTTGTTATTGATTTTCTTCTTAGTAACAACAACTATGAATGTAGATTCAGGTGTGTCTAAGAAGTTGTCAGAAAAGCCGCCAGCAGATTATGTTCCGCCAGTAATTAAACAGAAAAATATTTTTGAGGTTAATATTAATAGAAATAATGAGCTTCTTGTCGAAGAAGAGTTTATGGACATTAAAGACCTTAGAGAAGCTGCTGTTAAATTTATAGATAACGGTGGGGGTTTAGGTAAACCTAATGAAGATGGTACTCCTGGATTACCTTGTGATTATTGTGAAGGTGAGAAAAGTGAGTCTTCTTCAGATCATCCAAACAAAGCAATTATATCTGTTCAAAGCGATAGAGGTACAGAATATGGTACTTACATTAAAGTGCAGAATGAGCTTCTTAGAGCTTATACAATTTTAAGAAATAGATTGTGTAAAAAACGTTATGATATGTCTTTTGATGAGCTAGAAGAAACTTACAAGGATAATAAAAGTAATGAGGATTTAAAGAAAAAAGTTGAAGATATCAAAACAGCATATCCTCAAATTATTTCTGATGCTGAACCAACATCATAATTAATTTAAAATTTAACACATGTCTAAATTTAGAAAGAAGAAAAAGGGAATGCCAGCTGTAAATACAGCAGCCTTGCCAGATATCGTTTTTATGTTATTATTCTTCTTCATGGTAACAACTACTATGAGAGAGACAGACTTAAGAATTGAAACACCAAGACTACCTAGTGCATCTGAAGTTAAAAAATTAGAACATAAGAGTTTAGTTTGTACCATTTATGTTGGGAAATCTAAAGATCCTAGTAAACATGGTGTTGGTTATAATAAAATTCAGTTAAACGATAAAATTGCTTCTGCGGATCAAGTTCCTGCATTTATTATTAATGCAAGATCTAAAGTGTCTGAAGCTGAGGTTCCTTTTATGACAACTTCTATTAAAGCTGATAAAGAATCTAACGTGGGTACTATTACTGATATTAGATTAAAATTAAGAGATGCTAATGCTCTTAAAATTAGTTATTCTGCGTCTAAAGGTGCAGGTAATTAATTAGATAATTTTAAGAATAAAAAAAGGGTAATTCAAAATGAATTACCCTTTTTTTATTCTTAAAATTTAATTTTAGACTTCTGAAATATTGTATATTTATATTCAATTATTTTACATGAATAAAATTATATCCTTCTTTTTTATCTCATTTTTTGTGTCACCAGCATTTTCACAGAAGGATTCGTTGCAATTAGGTGATAGATATGCAGAGGATCAAATTTATGTTTCCATTTCTTATGCTCAATTTAGTGAGCAGCCCACAAGTATAAGTAGAAGTGCTTTTTCTTATGGAATATCAACAGGTTTTTTAAAAGATTTTATTCTAAATAAAAAAGGAAATACTTCTATTGCTTTAGGTGTAGGTTATGGTTTTGATTTTTTTAACCATAAATTAAAAGTTTCACAGATTAATAATTTAACCATATTTAATTCTTTGGAAAACACAACTTCTAACGTTTTTAAAGCCCATAATTTAGAGTTTCCTCTAGAAATTAGATGGAGAACTTCTACTGCTAAAAAGTATGATTTCTGGCGTATTTATACAGGTATTAAGTTTTTGTATAACATTTCTAATGTTTTTCAGTTTACAGAAGATGCTACAGACTTTAAGTACAAAAATGTTTCAGCTTATCGTAAACTACAATATGGACTAACCTTTTCTGCAGGTTATACTGAATTCAATGCCTATTTATTTTATGGCTTGACTCCCATTTTTAATAATGCTTCAATTAATGGAGAAAACATTAGTTCTAATATTTTAAAATTTGGATTGATTTTCTATATTTTATAAAAGATACTGCAAATAAAAAGGGGTTACAGTTCCGATAAAAAAACCTACATATATGTCTTTTGGAGTATGCGCTTTTAAGTGCAATCTAGCACTTGCTAATAAACCTGCAAGTAAAATGATTATCATTATTACTATAGTAAACGATTGTGCATAATCAATACTTAAAACCATAAAAAAACCTAGAGAAATACCAAATGAAAGTAAATGTATACTTGCTTTTATTTTGAAATAAAACAGAATATAGGTTAAAAATAAGCCTAATGAAGTTGCGTAAAAAAGTAACCCTAAATCTCTTAAGTTAGCAATGCTGTTCAATGAGTTCCCGAACAAATAAAATACAATTGTCATTAAAGCAATAGGCAGTTTACGTTCTTCAATACTTTTTGGTTGATAGTTTTTAATAATTCTTGTCTTTTTTAAAAGAATTAAAATTAACAAAGGGATTAAATAACTAACGCCAAAAACTAAACTTAGAATTGTTAATTTTTGATGTTGTAGAATGCTGTTTGGTATTAATAAAAAATACAACATTACTCCAATAGTTGGTATTACAATCGGATGTAAAATAGTTGATATGAGTTTATTAAAACCCATCAAATTTCCTTACGTAAACGAGCAACAGGTAAGTCTAATTGCTCTCGATACTTTGCAACAGTTCTTCTTGCAATCGGATATCCTTTTTCTTTTAAGATGATAGATAATTTTTCATCTGTTAAAGGTTTTCTTTTATCCTCCTCATGAATAACTGTTTCTAAAATTTTCTTTATTTCTTTTGTAGAAACATCTTCTCCTTGATCGTTTTTCATGGATTCAGAAAAGAATTCTTTTATCAATTTTGTACCATAAGGTGTAGAGACATATTTGCTGTTAGCAACTCTAGATACTGTAGAAATATCCATATGTATTTGATCTGCAATATCTTTTAAAATCATAGGTTTTAACCTACGCTCATCACCCGTTAAAAAATAATCATATTGATAACTCATAATAGTATTCATCGTAACCAAGAGTGTCTGCTGACGTTGTCTAATAGCGTCTATAAACCATTTTGCCGAATCTAATTTTTGTTTGATAAAAAATACCGCATCTTTTTGGGATTTACTTTTAACAGTAGATTCCTGATACCCTTTTAACATGTTATTATATTCTCTAGAAATATGCAGTTCTGGAGCATTTCTTGAATTCAATGTTAAATCTAATTCACCGTCCAAAATTTTGATAGAAAAATCTGGAACAATTTGTTCCGCTATTTTATTGTTACCGGCATACGAACTTCCAGGTTTTGGGTTTAATTTTGATATTTCAGTATTTACTTCTTTAAGCTCTTCTTCTGAAATATTGAATTTTTCTTGAAGTTTCTTATAGTGTTTTTTTACAAAATGATCAAAAGCATTTTCTAATATATCAATTGATAAAATTCTGATCTTATTTTTTTCTTTTGTTTTTAATTGAATGATTAAACTCTCTTTTAAGTCTCTTGCACCAACACCAACAGGGTCTAAACTATGAACTACTTTTCTTAAAATTGAAATTACTTTTTCTTCAGTTGTAAATACATTTGCGGTAAAAGCTAAATCATCAACTAGGTCAATAATTTCTCTTCTAATATAACCGCTATCATCAATACTACCGACTAAAAATTCTGCAATTGCCTGTTCTTCTTCATTTAACCTAAACGTGTTTAATTGATTTTTTAAAGATTGATGAAAAGTCGTTCCAGCAGCATAAGGAACGTTCTTTTCTTCATCATCGGCTGAATAATTATTAGCCTGAGTTTTGTAACTTGGTGTTTCATCATCGCTTAAATACTCATCAATATTAATATCATCAGCATCAATTTTTTCATTCCCAGAATCATCATATTCATTTGATAAATCATCATCGATAGAATCGGATTCTTCTTTACCAGTATCTAATGCAGGATTTTCTTCAATTTCTTGTTTTAAGCGTTCTTCAAAAGCTTGTGTTGGCAATTGAATTAGCTTCATCAACTGAATTTGTTGAGGAGATAGTTTTTGTAATAGTTTGTATTGTAAACTTTGCTTTAGCATTTAGAAATCTGCATTTTGAGGTGTTCTTGGAAAAGGAATTACATCTCTAATATTACTCATTCCTGTCGTAAATTGTACCAAACGCTCAAAGCCTAAGCCAAATCCAGAATGAACAGCAGTACCGAATTTACGTAAATCTAAATACCACCAAAGTTCTTTTTGGTCAATATCAAGAGCTTTCATTTTTTCAACCAAAACATCATATCGTTCTTCTCTTTGGCTTCCTCCAACTATTTCTCCAATACCTGGAAACAAAACATCCATCGCTCTAACCGTCTTTCCATCATCATTTAATCGCATATAAAATGCTTTGATATTTGCTGGATAGTCAAATAAAATTACAGGACATTTAAAATGTTTTTCAACCAAAAAACGTTCATGTTCAGACTGTAAATCTGCACCCCATTCATTAATAGGGAATTGAAATTTTTTCTTTTTATTTGGCTTTGAGTTGCGTAATATATCTATTGCTTCCGTGTATGAAACACGTTTAAAGTTATTGTCTGCAACAAAACGTAATTTTTCTAACAAACTCATTTCACTTCTTTCAGCTTGGGGTTTACTTTTCTCTTCTTGAGTTAAACGTTGGTCTAAAAATGCCAAATCATCTTCACAATTTTTTAAAACATCTTTGAGTACCGATTTAATAAAATCTTCTGCTAAATCCATGTTTCCATCTAAATCCATGAAAGCAACTTCGGGTTCGATCATCCAAAATTCTGCTAGATGACGAGTTGTATTAGAGTTTTCTGCTCTAAATGTAGGCCCAAAAGTATACGCTTTACCTAAAGACATTGCAAAAGTTTCTGCTTCTAATTGTCCGGAAACAGTTAAATTAGTTTCCTTTCCAAAAAAGTCTTTTGAATAGTCTATTTTTCCATCTTCAGTTAAAGGAGCTTTATTGTCTTCGAAAGTAGTAACTCTAAACATTTCTCCAGCACCTTCAGCATCAGAACCTGTAACTATTGGTGTGTTTACGTAGTTAAAATCATTCTCTTGAAAATATTTATGAACGGCAAAAGATAGTTTAGAACGTACTCGCATTACTGCACTAAATGTGTTGGTTCTAACTCTTAAATGTGCGTTTTCTCTTAAAAATTCGAAGCTATGTTTTTTAGGTTGTATTGGATATTCGTCAGGATTTGAATCTCCCAGTATTTCAATCTCAGAAACTTGAATTTCATAAGTTTGTCCTTTTCCTAGACTTTCAACTAAAGCCCCTTTTACACAAATTGCAGCACCAGTTGTAATTCTTTTTAAAGTTTCTTCTGATGTGTTTTCAAAATCGATAACACATTGTATATTCTTTATCGTAGAACCATCATTTAAGGCAATAAATCGATTACTTCTAAAAGTCCTTACCCAACCTTTTAATTGAATTTTCTGTAAATCTGAATCCGATTTTAAAATTTCGGCAACGTTTTTCTCTTTCATCTATTTCTTATGTTTGATATATTTACTGAAAGGTAAAGATACTTTTTTTGCCTTAAAATTAGCAATGATGAATTGCCAATATAATTATAAAGTTATAACTTTATGTATCATTAATATCTATGCTATGAAAAAGAATAGAAATATATCTTCTAAAAGAATATTACAACAGCTAAAGGCTGATTTAATTGGGAAAGATTCGCACAGAGGAGTTACATTAACTTATGCTTGGTTGGCCAATCAATTTGGGCATATATCCTTAGGATTCATTCCCGCTTTTTTACTCTATTATTTTCTAAATTCTTCGGCTTTAAAATCAGCATTAATTGTTTCTGTTGTTTGGTTTTTGTTTGAAATGTATAATTTTTTAGGTCCTCTGCTAAGTAAAAGAGAATCAAAATTTGATGTGTTTTTTTATCCCAAGAAAAACAAATACATTTTTAAACCAAAGTGGATTAATGTTACTTTTGATACGTTTACAGATGTTTGTTTTTTTGTATTAGGTAGTTTCTTGTTTGCTTTTTGTATTCATATTTTTAATAGTAATCTTATAATAATTATTCTTGTAGTTTTAACTATTTATTTAGCATTTGCTACGAGGTATTGGTATGTCACAAAAATGTATCAGTTTTATGCCAGATTTCCTTTTCAGTTTCGTTTAAGCCAGTGGGATTTCCCTGTAAATTCTTCGGATAAATTAAAAGTTGACAATTTTTTAGCTTTAAAAGACACAGGAAATCATTTATTAATTTTTGGATCACTAAGTGCGGGTAAAACAAGTTTAGGTATTGGAATGTTAAATGAACTAAGCATAAAAAATAATAGTTGTTTATATGTGAATGCAATAAAAATGTTCAACTATTTTTTTAAGGACGAAGACGGTATTTTAGAAGCTCATAAAATTTGGGATTGGAAAGCGGTAGATTATTTAATGATTGATGATATAAACCCGAGTGAACCAATACAAGATGAATTAATCTCTCCAACAAAATTTAAGACCGTTGCAAGGAAGTACCTAATAAAAAGCACAAAAA
>TARA_B110000046_G_scaffold35014_1_pt1 | contig 41324 bp, 34 predicted proteins | sample TARA_B110000046 | Tara Oceans TARA_B110000046 (sample SAMEA4397157) | marine metagenome | biome: Polar Biome; feature: [DCM] deep chlorophyll maximum layer (ENVO:01000326); material: water (ENVO:00002006), including particulate matter (ENVO:01000060) such as... | depth 40 m
TTAATCAATTGGTCGATGGTTCGAATCCATCATGACCCACCATTTTTGCTTTGTAAGTAAAAACTGGAACATCGGCGGATCTACGCAAACACTATCTTTTTAGTACGTACAATTTTAGAGCGGGTCATTAGCTCAGTTGGTAGAGCAGTTGACTTTTAATCAATTGGTCGATGGTTCGAATCCATCATGACCCACCATCTGCTACATTCTTTTTAAAATCCCATTCTGTTTTTTTATAAACAAGCTTAAGCAGTTTGCTGTTATTTATGTTTTTATTCTCGTATAATTCGCCGTAATTTATACACTGTAAATAAGTGGTCGAGAACATGAGTTTAGCGCAAACTATTATGCCTGAAGGCTATATTTTCCCTCCAAAGCCAGCACCGTTAACAAACGACGAGCAAGGCGAATACAAAGCACGTATTAAGCAATTACTTAAAGATAAAAACGCGGTACTCGTAGCGCATTATTATACTGATCCTGAAATCCAAGCCCTTGCCGAAGAAACTGGCGGTTGCGTTGCCGACTCTTTAGAAATGGCGCGCTTTGGTGCAAGACACGACGCTGATATGATCATCGTTGCAGGCGTTCGTTTTATGGGTGAAACTGCTAAAATTTTAACGCCAAACAAAACGGTTGTTATGCCAACACTTGAAGCAACATGCTCGCTAGACATCGGTTGTCCGATTGATGAGTTCTCAGCATTTTGCGATCAGCACCCTGATCGTAAAGTGGTGGTGTATGCAAACACCTCTACAGCGGTTAAAGCCCGTGCAGATTGGATTGTAACCTCATCGTGCGCGCTTGAAATTGTTGAGCACTTAGACGAGCAAGGCGAAAAAATTATTTGGGGCCCAGACAAGCACCTAGGCAGCTACATTCAAAAAAATACCGGCGCTGATATGATCATGTGGAATGGCGCATGTATTGTTCACGACGAGTTTAAAACTAAAGCATTGAAAGAGTTTAAGGCACTGCACCCAGATGCTGGCGTTTTAGTTCACCCAGAGTCACCTGCAGAAATAGTTGCACTTGCTGACGCCGTTGGATCTACAAGCCAGCTGATTAAAGCAGCGCAAACAATGGCGAATAAAAAGTTTATTGTTGCGACTGATCGCGGTATTTTTTATAAAATGCAGCAGCTATGCCCAGAGAAAGAGTTCTTTGCCGCCCCTACGGCTGGTGAAGGCGCTTCTTGTAAAAGTTGTGCACATTGCCCGTGGATGGCAATGAATGGCTTAAAAGCGATTGAGGAGGCTTTAATAGACCCTCAAGGTAAAGAGGTGTTTGTAGATATGGACTTGCGTGAAGGTGCACTTAAGTCACTTAACCGCATGCTAGACTTTACGGCGAGTATGGCTAAATAGTTTTTAGCAAATGTAAAGTAACTAGACTGATATAAAAAACGGCTAAGCCTTATGGTTTAGCCGTTTTTTATTGAAAAAGTAAATAACTGCACGATTAATAGCCATTCAACAGTACATATTTAAAAAGGCCTTGCACCTGCGTAACCTATTTCATACTATAACGCGCTGTTGCTATGCAACACCGTGGAGGAATGGCTGAGTGGCTGAAGGCGCACGCCTGGAAAGTGTGTTTAGGTTAATCCCTAACGAGGGTTCGAATCCCTCTTCCTCCACCATCATTCAATATTAGGACGCCTTTGGGCGTCCTTTTTTGTGCCTGTAACGATTTAAAATCAACAGCTTAGTGTGCCAATCTGTCCCAGGCTGTTTCATCCAAGCTCAAAGCTTTAGTATCTAAAATGGTATTCCTTGAATAAGCTGCCATAATAAAAGAATACTAAATTTGAGTGGGGTTCATTTTTTATGGCAAGATCAGCCAAGCAGCTTACCGATACAGCGTTAAAAAAAGTAAAAGCAGAGGATAAAGATATAATTTTATCCGATGGTAACGGCCTACAAGTAAAAGTTAGAAAGAGTGGCTCTAAGCTCTGGAACTTTAATTACTACCATCCAATCACAAAAAAGCGTGTCAACATGGGATTAGGCAAGTACCCAGATGTATCTATTGTAAATGCCAGAAAGTTAGCGCAACAAGCCAGAGAACTAGTTGCTTTAGGGACTGATCCAAAAGAGCATAGAGATGAAACCTTAGCTTTTAAACGGGCTCAAGAAGAGTTAACACTAAATAAAGTAGCTTTAGAGTGGTTTGATGTTAAAAAGCCTGATTTTACGCAAGCTCATGGCGAAGATATTTGGCGATCGTTAAATAACCATATACTGCCGGTTATTGGTAAATATCCTATTGGCAAAATTAACGCACCACAAGTAATAAAAATATTAAGGCCTATAGAGGCTAAAGGTACTCTAGAAACAGTTAAGCGTTTAAGCCAACGATTAAACCAAGTTATGACCTACGCAGTTAATAGTGGTTATATTCAAGCTAATCCGCTTGCTGGAATAAAAGAAACATTTAAAAAGCCACAAAAACAAAACATGCCTTCGTTAAAACCAGAAGAGCTGCCTGAATTGATGCAAACGCTTGCAACGGCGTCAATTAAACGAGTAACCCGCTTTTTGATTGAATGGCAGTTACATACTCTTACCCGCCCAGGTGAAGCGGCCGGTACCCGTTGGGATGAAATTGATTTTGAGAATAAACTATGGATTATCCCAGCTGAACGAATGAAAAAGCGCAGAGAGCATGCCATTCCTCTATCAAATCAAGCTATAGAGTTATTAGAATCAATAAAACCAATTTCAGGGCATAGAGACTTTGTTTTTCCGTCAGACAGAAACCCGAGAACCCATATCAACAATGAGACAGCTAATATGGCTCTAAAACGCATGGGGTTTGAGGGTCGTTTAGTAAGCCATGGCTTACGTTCGCTTGGAAGTACAACATTAAATGAGCATGAGTTTAATCCAGATATAATAGAAGCCGCACTGGCACATGTAGATAAAAACCAGGTTCGTTCTGCTTATAATAGATCTGAATATATAGAAAAACGTAGAGAGTTGATGAACTGGTGGAGTGAGCATATAGCAAAGGCATCTCAAGGTTCATTGTCGGTATCAGGACATAAGCACCTTTTAAAAGTTGGTTAGAAGATAAAATAAGGATATAAAATGGCTTTAACGCAAATGCAAATCATTCAGTCGCTGTGTGAAGCAATGAGCTGGTTAGAAAGGGAGTTAAGTTGGGATGTACCTGCAACAGAGCTAAGACACTTGACCGGCCGAATAGGCGAGCTGTACGCCGCACTTATAACAAATGGACGCATGGCAACAGAGGTTAACCAGGCGGGGTACGATGTTGTATCAAGTAGTGGCGAGCGTATATCAGTCAAAACAACAGGTAGAATGCATACAGGTGGCCATATAAGCTTTAATACTAATACGCTAAACCTGGTCGATCGTATAATTATTTTAAGAATCAATACAGATGAGATGCAAGTTGAAACTTTATTAGATGCGCCTGTTGAAGAAGCTAAAAAACTAATGAGTGATGCAGTAACGGGAAAAAGCTGTATTACAATGAGTAAGTTAATAAACGCACCAGTTAAGCCACGTATATTATTAAATGTAAAAGAAGTTATATGGAATAACTACAAATTGGTGGAGCTTGAAAACGGTACTATCGAAGTGTTTTTAAATAATGAGCTTGTAACACCCAGTAAGCCTTACCTGCGTAATATTGCTAAAGAGTTAGGGATTTCAATTTTAAATGGCAACGGGAATCCGTTTAATACACGCCAGCTGGGTTCTGTGTTGATTAAAGAGTTATTAAATTAAAGCTACTGTTGTTTATACACCGTAGCTTAAGGGCAAGAAATAAGGCCTCTAATCCACTGAGCTCAAACAAGTTTCATTAACTATGTAATTTATGTATTATGCAGATTCCTCATACAAAAGGATCGTTGATGAAGAATGTACTACTAATAGTTACCGGTGCAAGCCCGCAGGTATTAACCGAAACTCTTTTTGCGCTTTATCAGCAGGGTAAGCCTATGCCTGAAGAAATTTTTGTTATTACAACAAAAAGCACCAAGGCTATGCTCACCGATGGATTATTTAAGCAAGGTAATTTAGCTAAATTAATAGCAGATTATAAACTTCCTGATATTAAACTCCCCGATGAAAATATTTGGCTAATAGAAGATGACAAAGGCCAACCTATTAATGATGCTAAATCTGAAATAGAACAAACCTACATGGCCGACTTTATTACGCGTAAAGTGTTTGAACTTACCAATAAAAACGATATTAGTATTCATGCATCCATTGCAGGTGGACGTAAAACAATGGCGTTTTATTTAGGCTATGCCATGTCATTATTAGGCCGTGAGCAAGATTCGCTCAGTCATGTATTTGTGAATAACGAATTTGAATTTGTTAGAGACTTTTACTACCCAACACCTTACGACCACATAATTGATGGTAAAAATGGCACGCAAGTAAACTGTATTAATGCAAATGTAACCCTTGCCGAAATACCCTTTGTACGAATGCGCCAATCTATCGACGAAACCCTCATTGCAAATATGCAAAGTGCATCGTTTAGCCAAACAGTAGCAAGCTTAAACTCAGCGCATAAAAAAGATTTAACCCTTGAAGTAAACGCAAAAGCAAAAACGCTCACCTTTGCAGGTATCGAAATTAAACTTACCGCAAAAGAAACTGCCTTCTATTTATGGTTAAACCAATACAGCCAAAGTGAACATAAAAAGCTAGTGGTGGGTCGTGATTTTGAAGAGTCTTTGCGATACAGCAAAGAGTACCTCATACATTTACAGCAAAATAGCAGTGATTTACGTATATTTCGTGATACGTTTGGCATAGAGCCCGAAGATTTTAGAGACGGTTTACACAGTAATTTAAAAGTAATGGAAAAAACCTTTGTGCAACAAACGCGTAGCCGCATAAATAGTAAAATAAATAAGGTGTTACCAAACGAGCTTGCTAAAAAAATAGCGATTGATTCTAATAACCAAAGCTTTGAAACAAGCTACTGGTTAAGCGCAGTAACACACAATATAAAAATAAATATAACGGCTTAATATTCGCAAGCTTGCAAACGCATAAAAATAATAACTCATGGTAAATTAGTTGATAAGGAAGTAATCAGGAATGAAGCAATCAATGAACTTTGAACATATTCAATCTAAGTGGCCAGAGCTACACCAGTTAGCCGCTTTTGCAGAAGACTATGCGATTACCGATCCACAAAGCTCACTGGTTAAGCTGCGTTGCTTTGCCGAAAAAGTAGTAGGCTACTTATATAAAGAACTTAGTTTACCTGTTTTACCCACTTCTAACATTTTTGATAAACTTACCGCCGACGACTTTACCAGTGCCGTACCGCGTTTAATTACCGATAAACTTCACGCCATTCGTAAAAGTGGTAATCAAGCAGCCCACGAAGGCAAAGTTGATCAACAACAAGCTATTTGGATATTAAAAGAAAGCTACTTTGTAGCCTCGTACTTATTTATGGCGTATGCCAATGGCACGCAACAAGAGTGCCCAGAGTTTAAAGCGCCTGAGCAAACACAGCCTACTAACCAAAGTGATGCCGAGTTTGTAAAAAAGAACAAGCAACTCACCAAGCAGCTAGCCGAAAATCAGGCCCGTTTAAAACGCGCACTTGACGAACTAGAAGCCGCAGAGCTTGCACAAAAACAAGCACAGCAGCAAGCAGCAAAACTAAAACAAACTATTGATGCTGAAAAGCTGGCTCAGGTTAAAACCCGCAATGAGCAAATTGTTAACTCTAGTTTTAACTTTAACGAAGATGAAACCCGTAAACGCATTATCGATTTAGATTTACGTAATGCAGGGTGGAATGTAGCACTTGATGATGAGTCAACAGAAGATGTTGGCAAAGAAGTAAAAGTAACAGATCAACCTACAACAACAGGCGTAGGTTATGTTGATTACGTATTATGGGATGACGACGGTAAACCACTTGCGGTAATAGAGGCAAAACGCACTCGCGAAAATATCGAAAAAGGCCGCCAGCAAGCAACGCTTTATGCCAACGCGCTCGAAAAGCAATATGGCCAACGCCCTATTATTTTTTATTCAAACGGCTGGGATATAAAAATTCTCGACGACACGCAAGGCTATAATAGCCGTGGTTTATACGGTTACTACTCAAAAGACTCCCTTCAGTACTTAATAAAGCAGCGCACACTTAAAAAAGACTTAAATAAAACGCCGATAGACACTGCTGTGGCAGGGCGTTTGTATCAAATGGAAACCATAACCCGAGTGTGTGAGCGTTTTAGTGATAAACACCGCAAAGCGCTTATAGTTCAAGCAACCGGCACAGGTAAAACACGCGTATCTATTGCCCTTGCCAAACGGCTGCTCGATGCAGGTTGGGCTAAGCGCGTACTATTTTTATGTGACCGAAAAGAACTACGTAAACAAGCGGGTAACGCCTTTACCGAATTCACCAAAGAGCCAGTACATATTGTTGGTAAAAGCGCTAAAAACACAGCAGCCAGCGCGCGGGTGTTTATAGCAACGTACCCAGGTATGCTACGCATAATGAACAAGTACGATGTAGGCTATTTTGACCTAATAGTAGCTGATGAATCCCACCGTTCAATTTACAATATATATGGTGATATTTTTAAGTACTTTGATGCACTCGAGGTAGGCTTAACCGCCACTCCGGTAGAAATGGTATCGCGCTCAACGTGTGATTTGTTTGGTTGCGATTACAAACTACCCACAGCCAACTACCCACTTGAAGACGCCATAGAGCAAGGTAACTTAGTCCCTTACAAAATAGTAAGTTACACCACACAGTTTTTGCGCGAAGGCATTAAAAAAGACAACCTAACCGATGAGCAAATAGCCCAATTAGAAGAGCAAGGCATTGACCCTAACGAGCTCGACTTTGACGCAAAACAAATAGACGAAGCCATTAAAAATAAAGACACCAACAGGCTCATACTGCGTAACTTAATGGAAAAAGGTCTGCGCGATAAAGACGGCCAACTGCCCGGTAAAACAATCATATTCGCCCGTAACATAGCCCACGCCGAATTAATGGCCCAGCTGTTTAGCGAGCTTTACCCGCAGCATGGTGCTAATTTTTGCCGCGTTATTCACTCAAAGTACGAACGGGCCGAAGAGCTAATAGACGATTTTAAATCAAGCGACGAAAACAGCATGCGCATAGCAGTGTCGGTCGATATGCTCGACACCGGCATAGACGTGCCTGAATGCGTAAACCTTGTATTTGCAAAACCCATAAAATCAAAAGTAAAGTTTTGGCAAATGATTGGCCGTGGCACACGCTTATGCGAAAACCTATACGGACCAGGGCAGCACAAAACTCACTTTTTGATATTCGATCACTGGGCAAACTTCGAATACTTCGACGAAAACCCAGAAGAAGACGACGTAAAACAAGCAAAATCGTTACTGCAAAAACTATTTGAAGCGCGGGTAACCCTTGCACAAACGGCCCTAAAAAAAGCAAATATGGATGTGTTTGATCAAACCATTAAATTAATTCACGACGATATTTGTTTGCTGCCAATGGAATCAATATCGGTGCGCGATAACTGGCTAGTGGTCGAAAACTATAAGGATTTTAAACGTCTTAATCAATTTGCACCGCAAGCAGTAAGCGATCTGCTCGAGAAAGTAGCACCGCTTATGCAATGGCGTAACATAATGGGGCAAAGCGAAGCGTATAAGTTTGATTTAGAGCTAACCACTATCCAAACACTAATATTTACCGATGAAAACCAAATTGATTTAGCTAAACAAAGTGTAATGAACAAGGTTGAGTCGCTACAAATGCATTTAAACGAAGTACGTAGCAAAGCACCTGCAATAGAAGAAATACAAACAGAGCAATATTGGCAGTATTTAACCCATACAGCGCTTGAGCAAAGCCGCATCAATTTACGCAGTATTATACATTTGCGTAATAAAAGCGTAACGCCGCCAAAAAGTGACTTTGTGCTTGATATAAAAGAAGACGCAAACCAAATACACGAAGCCAACAGGCTTACAAAAATAGTCTCTATTGATTATCAAATATATCGCCAAGAGGTTGAAAAAACACTCACCCCATTATTTGAAACCGACAGCGTACTTAAAAAAATTCGCAACGGCGAACAAGTAACCGAGGCTGATTTAGCGCAATTAAGCTCGTTAGTGCATACGCAAAACCCAAGTGTTGATTTAAATACATTAAAAGAGTTTTTTCCCGAATCAACCGCGACGCTCGACAAAATATTGCGTACCATAGTCGGTATGGATAAAAACGCCATAGAGCAGAGCTTTACTACCTTTGTGCAGCAAATACACACCCATGTAAATGCTAAACAACAGCGCTTTATTGGTATGCTTAAAAATCACCTAATTCGCCATGGCGCTATTGAAATAGCCCAGCTTTATGATGCACCCTTTACACAAATACACGACATGGGGCTCGATGGTGTTTTTAGCCAGCAACAAGCTGACGTAATAGAGCAATTTATTAAGCAGTTTGACGTAAAACTTGGCAGCAAAGCTCAAAGCGTTGAAAAGCAAATACACCTTTAATTTTATAAGCGCGTAATTTACTCCGCACTTAAACAGCACTAACTAGGATACACATTAATGATAACCGGACCTTTAAAAAGTAAAATCGACAAACTATGGGAAGAATTTTGGACAGGCGGCATCACCAACCCGCTGACCGTAGTAGAGCAAATTACTTTTTTAATGTACGCCCGTATGCTCGACATGAACGAGCAAGCCGACGAAAAACGAAGTGCGCGTACTAAGCAGCCGTTTAACCGCCGCTTTAGCGACGCCGAGCAACACATTCGTTGGCAAAACCTGCGCCATTTAGGGGCCGAAGAGTTATACAAACTGGTTAAAGATGAGCTATTCCCGTTTTTTTCAAAAACCTCAGACGACGTATCGCCAGAAGGCGCGGTATTTAATGAGTTTATGAAAGACGCGCAATTAATGATTCAAAAGCAAAGCTTATTGGTAAAAGCCGTTGAAATGGTAAACGACCTACCGCTTGAAAACTCAGACACCAAAGGCGATTTGTACGAATACTTGCTTAGCAAACTTACTACCGCAGGCATTAACGGCCAATTTAGAACCCCGCGCCATATTATACGCGCCATGGTCGAAATGATGGACCCAAGCACCATCAGCCAAATATGCGACCCATCAACCGGCACTGGTGGCTTTTTATCGGTAAGTTACGAATACCTATTACAAAAATACACCTCAGCCGAGGGCATAGAGCGCGAACCTGTGCTGGATGTAGATGGCAACGTACAATATGACGACAGCGGTAAACCGCTTGAGAACTTACTTTACTCAGGCGATTTAATAACCCCAGAGCAGCGCAGCCACATAGATGCTCACATGTTCAATGGTTTTGACTTTGACGCCACCATGCTTCGCGTAGCCGCCATGAACTTAGTAATGCACGGCATTAAACAACCGGGTATTCATTATCAAGATACCCTAAGCCAAAACTTTAAAGAGCACTACCCGCAAAAGGCTAAAGAAGGCTTTGACATAATACTCGCCAACCCGCCATTTAAAGGCAGCCTAGACGAAGAAGACGTATGCCCCGAGTTATTACGTAAAGTAAAAACTAAAAAAACCGAGCTGCTATTTGTTGCCCTTATAGAGCGCATGCTAAAAATAGGCGGGCAATCTGCGACTATCGTGCCCGATGGCGTATTATTTGGCTCATCAAAAGCGCACGTACAACTGCGCCAAATGCTGGTCGACAACAACCAATTAGAAGCTGTAATTTCACTACCCAGTGGCGTGTTTAAACCCTACGCCGGCGTTTCAACCGCCATACTTATATTCACTAAAGGTGGCAGCACTGATCATGTATGGTTTTACGACGTGCAAGCCGACGGTTTTAGCTTGGACGACAAACGCACGCCAATAAAAGCCAATGACTTACCAAGCCTAATTAGCGAATTTAAAACTCGTGATAAATCACAAGCGACAAGCGGTAGCAATGATAAAACCCAGAAAGCGTTTTGGGTGAGCAAAGAAGAGATAGCCAGCAATAAATACGATCTATCAATCAACCGCTATAAAGAAGTGGTATACGAGGAAGAAAGCTACGATCCGCCAAAAGAGATTTTAGATAAATTAGTGAGCTTAGAAAACGAAATTCTCGCTGATTTAAAAGAGCTGGAGGGGATGTTGTGACAATCAAATTGAAAAAGTTTAAAGATTTGATTTCAAAAAACGGTTTGTTTTCTGATGGAAACTGGATTGAAAGCAAAGATCAAAATCCAGATGGTTCAGTTAGATTGATTCAATTAGCGGATATCGGTGTAGGTAAATTTATAGATAAATCTAATCGTTTCATGACTGAAGAGCGTGCAAATGATCTAAACTGCACTTATCTTGTTGAAGGTGACATCCTTGTTGCTAGAATGCCAGATCCAATTGGTAGAGCTTGTATTTTCCCTCAAGTTCAACAGAAATGTGTAACTGTTGTAGATATTTGTATTATAAGACCTGACTCTGATCAAATAGATACTCGTTGGTTAATGCATTTAATTAACTCTAAACATTTTAATAACCAAGTTTTACAATATGTGACTGGTACTACTCGGCAACGGATTTCGAGAGGAAATTTAGCTAAACTGGATGTTGAAGTACCACCATTAGACGAGCAAAAACGCATAGCCGAGATTTTAGATAAAGCCGACACCATACGCCGCAAACGCCAACAAGCCATCCAACTCGCCGACGACTTCCTACGCAGCGTATTCCTAGACATGTTCGGCGATCCCGTCACTAACCCAAAGGGCTGGCAAGTAGAATTGTTAGGCGAGCATATTCGACATGCAAACAATGGCCTTTCTAGGCGGAGAAAAGTAGAAGAAAATATCGGCGATATCGTATTAAGACTTCAAGATGTTCATTATGAGGGAATTAGGTTTGGTAAGGAACTCAATAGAGTTGATCTTGAAGACAAAGAGAAAAGCAGATATCGATTAGATATAGGAGACTTGCTATTTATCCGTGTAAACGGTAACCCAGAGTATGTGGGGCGTTCAGCAGTCTTTGAAGGTTTTAATGAAGCAGTGTTTCATAATGATCATCTTATTAGAATCAAGGTTAAAGACTCATTTAACTCTAGGTTTTTGTCTTACATGCTAAACCTACCGGGTGGTAAGAAAATAATATCAAGCAAGACTAAAACATCGGCAGGACAACACACTATTAGCCAAGGTGGAATAGAGTCTTTGGAGTTCATTATTCCGCCCATTGATTTGCAAAACAAATTTGTAGAAATTCAAAGTAAAGTGAAGATGCAATTGACTAGGCAATCTGTTTCATTCAATGAATTGACTCACAGTTTTGACTCTTTAAGCCAAAAAGCTTTCGCTGGCGAACTATAACGCGGTATAAAAAATTAACAAGGATGTTGCATGACCGAACGTGAATTAAATAACAACATAATCAACGTAGAGCTTACAAAGCAAGCCGCTTATTTCACGCGTAAGGATAAATAAAAAATGCAGGCACAAGTAAAAAGCATGAATGAAGTGGGCGATACGGTATTTTTAACACCCACGCCATTACTCAGCTACGAGGAACTGGTATTAAAAAGCTTAGGCTCAAACACCTATCGCGGCTTTCATCGTAAAAGTAATAATTGCTTAGGCGCATCACATACCTTTAGAGCTGTGTTAACGAAAAAGAAAGACTATTTAATTCACACATTAAATAATCTCACCTCTGAAATAGAGTTAAACGAACTTGCAAACGAGTTATGTAGCGAGCTAATAGTTGAGCTGAGTAAAAACATTAAACCTTCGCAATTGCAGTCGTTTAATAAAGTGCGAAAGCCCATTGATATTGTATTTGAGCACTTTGTAGCAATGGGTGAAGACTTTGAACCAGCAAGAAAAACCGCCACACCATGGCTATTTTTACCCCTTGATAGCCAAATTTTTCAGTCAGAATTTATATTTACCACTGAAGAAGCGAAGGCTTTAGGCATTAAGCGCCGCTTTACCTATAAAGACATTGAAACAGCCCAGCACTACACAGAAATACAAAACTTTTTAAAAGATAAAGCGACAAAAATAAGTTTAAACCACCGTATTTATTTTGATTTGATTTGGAACAAACGCTTTGAAAGCAACGGCACCAACTTATTTTTAACCAATCCAAGCAAAAATAGGTAAACATTTAGTTACTTAAAAATAGTAACTACAAAATATTAAAATTTTAATTATAAAGTAAGAAATACCCGCATTCTAAGGGATTAGGAGAAAGTAATGTTTGAAGATTTACTATTAAATGCAGATTTATTATGGCCAGATGCATTGTTAGGGCGCTGGTTTATTATTGCCATGCTATTACTTTTTGGGTTTGCGATTATCTGCGTTTTCAAATTAAGTAGTAATAGTAAAAAAACAATAAAAGGCGTTGAGGAAATTGTAGCGGGCCAAACTACAAGTTCGCTTTACGATAATATTGCTACTATCAAGGATAAAGCAAAGGCCTCAAACAACGAGGTAGTTAAAAACCTTTGGCGTGAGTTTGATGAAAGCTTAGTGCTCGACCATCGAGAGAAAGGGGTTTATAACACCTTAGATGCTGAGCACTTTTTTAATCCAAGAACACTGGCCTCTGGTATCACTTCAAATAGATTACTCGCCGCAGCTCCCTCTTTTTTAACCGCAATTGGTGTATTAGGTACTTTTTTAGGCTTAACAATGGGCTTAAAAGGGTTGCACATGGAGACGAAGGAAATAGAAGCCCTGAAAGATGGTATTACGAGCATGATTAATGGCTCGGCAATGGCATTTGTGACCTCTGTTTGGGGGGTAGGGCTTAGTTTATTGCTTAATGTGTTTGAGAAGAACACAGAGCGAAGAATAGTTAAAAAAGTAGTAAAGGTTCAGCAAACTATCGATTTTTTATTTCCTCGTTTGCCTGCTGAAAAGTCACTTGTTGATATTTCTAAAAACACCAGTGATAGCAGTGAAGCACTGCAAGAATTGCATGAGCGAATTGGTGTTAAATTACAAGAAACTATTACAGGCATGAATAAAGACATGCAAGAAGCATTTACTAATGCACTTAACAATGTAATGGCACCTGCAATGCAGTCGTTAGTCAGTAATGCCAGCCAACAAACCAGCGGCGTATTAGAGCATTTAATTAGTAACTTTACCGAAAGCATGCAAGCGGCAGGCAGAGGCCAAGGCGAGCTTATACAAAAGTCGACTGAGCAAATGCATGAGGCAGTAAGTAGCCTGAGCGCGCAAATGAGTGCAGTGCTTGAACAAAGCAGTAAACAAGCTGAGTTACTGGCTGAGCAACAAGCGGGTGTGTCATCGCAATTTAACCAGCAACTAGAAGCGATGCTGAACAAAAGCGAAGAACGCCAACAGCTTATGGAGCAAAAACTGTTTGCAGCGATTGAATCGCAGCAGCAATCGCAAGCAACGCGTGAAGCAAACCATGTAGATAATTTACAGTCGGTATTAGGTGGTTGGTTAACTGAGCAATCGCAAACGCTTAATAAGCTTTCTGACTCTATGGCCGAGGTACAAACTGCAATGGGCGAATCGAACCGTGGTTTTGTTAATGAGCTTTCGAGCCAAAACGAAAAAACAACATCGCAGCAACAGGCGTTTACCTCAGAGTTAGAGAAAAGCTTACAAAGCTTTATGCAAAGCACTGAACAGCGCCAAAAGTCGCTTGAAGAAACGTTTGGTTCATTAATTAACAACCAACAGCTTGAAGCCTCCAAGCGTGACTCAGAATATCGTGAGCAATTACAAACGCAGTTAGGTAAGTGGCTAGCACAACAAGACCAAATGCTTACCTCGATGACTGATGCTGTAAAACGCACGCAAACACATATGGACTCGGTTATTGCACAACATAAAGACGTTATTGGAGAGCTCAAAACGGTTGCGGAGTCATCTGCTACAAGTAGCCAAAACCTGAGCAATAGCGCCAACCAAATTGGGGTGTTATCGGGTAATCTATTAAAGGCAACAGAGCTGTTTGATACGCGCTTAGCTGATATGACCGACACTATTAAAGGTATTTCTGCGCAAAATGATGGATTAGCAAATCATGTAATTGAACAAGCTAAAGTGCTAAGAGGGCTCGAAACCTCGCTTGTTGCAACAACAGAGCAGTTTGGCAGTACGGCAAAACTAGCTCAAAGCAGCTTTAGCGAAATGAAAACACACCAGAGTGAATTCATACGTGGTGTTGAGGCTTCGTTTGAGGGGTTAAGTAATACGTTAGCTAAGCAAGTATCGGATATTGAAAAGCAAACGAATGAGTGGCTACGTAGTTATTCATCAGAAGTAAATACCCAAGTTAAAGAGCGAATGGAAACCTGGAATACCACAACGCTTGAATTTGGTGACCAGATGCGCCGAACAGTGAGCTCTATTTCTGATTTAGTGGATGAATTGGAGCGTAGCTAATGCGGGTATTTAGAAGCAACCAAGTAAATGTTGATGAAGAAAACCCGTATTGGATGTCGTTTTCGGATATTTTGTCGGGTTTGCTTATTTTATTTGTTTTAGCGTCTGTTGTGTTAATGGTTGAGCTTATGGAAGCCAAAGAAGAGCTAGAAAATAAACAACAAGCATTTACTCAAGAGCTAGAAATGCTGCACATGGCTGAGGGTGTTCGTAAAACGATATTACACGAAGCTGCTGATTTACTGCGTAAGCGAGGCATACAAGTCACGGTTAGCGAAAATGAAACGGTATTAAGTATACCTAACGATATTTTAGGGTTTGATAGCGCTGCATTTAATATAAGTGCTCAGTTTGAAGGCACTGCACTTGAAATAGGAGAGGTGCTAGCTGAGGTTATAAATAAAGATAACCGTGAGCAATTTCTTGATACTATTTTTATTGAAGGGCACACCGACAGTAAAAACTTTTATGGCATGATGGGTAAGGGTAATTGGGGCTTATCGACCTTTAGGGCGATTTCGTTATGGGAGCTTTGGGTTAAATTACTGCCAAGCCAACATGATTTAGCTAGTATTACTAACAAAGAAGGCAACCCGCTTTTTTCGGTGAGTGGTTATGCGGCAACAAGGCGCATGGTTGTTGAAGAGCTAACAGAGAGTGATTTTAGGACAAACAGACGCATTGATATTCGCTTTACAATCCGTAGGCCCACCAGCGCTGAATACGAAACAGTAAGAAGCCGTTTGGAGATGCCTTAATTATGCTGCATTTACCTCCTATTCCAGAGCTTGCTCAGTTTAACTGGGAGCGTATGTCACAACAGTGGAATAGCCTAACATTACAAACAAAAAAAATTGCTGATGGCGCAGGGCAAGGCGAAGAGTTTAAAGCCCTTGAGCAACAGATTAATCGCTACGTTATGTACGATCAAAAAGAAAAGCTTAAACAAATTTTAATTAAGCGAAAAGGCGTGCGTGTTTTAACTCAGTTATGGATAGATAAAGAAGACGTAAGAAAAAACTCCTTAAACGAAGAAACAATAGATTACATACAAGCTAAACATCCCAAACTGGGTATGTCGTCGTTAATGAATTTAATTTCACTGGTTTATCGATATTTTGATGCACTGGTTGATGGCAATATTTTTAACCGATTAACGCAGTGGCTTAACCAGCAAATAGAGCAACGTTTAAAAGGTCGCAAAAACTCAAGTGACACAATATTATCGGTGCTTAACCAAGCTAAATGGCTGCTAGATTTAACCGCTCCTAAGGCTTTGGTTAACCTTGCCAAACAAAATCATTTAGACTTAAACGAACAATTAAAAGAACTACGCTTAAACGAGCTGCCGCAAGGACGATTTTTAGATATTTGCCACGCGCAATACTACTTAGATACGCTAAGAGAAATACCTGTTGGTGAGCAACATGATGTACTGCATGAGCTATTAAAACATGACGTTGCCACTATGCCTTTTGAAGAAGGTAAACGAATAGGGCACATAGCGCTTGAAATTATTATTGATCGCTCTGCTGGCGCCCCCAGTGAAATATGGCAAAACTTTGTACTGAACTTAGCGGGCGACCCGCGTATTGCTAATACTGCTACAAATTACCGCCAGTGGTGGAAGCCCATTGGTGAGAATAGAGTGAAAGCAGTAACAAGTTGGCTTGCCAAAGAAGACTTGCGGTTATTTTTAGGCGCTATTGAAGAGTACGCAAATTACACCGGCGATGAAGCGTTAAATAGAATGTTCCCAGCACGTAAGCGCTTTTTAGAAGGGCTTTATGAACATGGGTTTGTTCGTAATGCACGGCTAATGCTTGGAAACCAAGCAGAGCATACAGTTAAGCGAGTGCTAGGAAAGAGTTTAACAACCAGTTATATAAACCTTAGAGGAATGACTCAAACTTCCATTATTTATTTAGATTGCGGTGATTTTCATATCATTGAAGGATCGCATAACTTTAAGCTATGGATTTATATGGGCCTACCGAGTAATAAGTTGAATGATTACTCTTTGAGTGAGTTAAACCATTTTGCTTTAACAAATAGCTTTCCACAAGAATATAAAAAGAACTATCCAAAAGGCGAGTTAATGCCTATTCAACACTCGCCGACTTCTTGGCAAAAAAATGCTATTGATTTTTTAACTCAAAATGGCATTGAACTCGATTTAGAAAAACTATTTTATAAAGACGAATACAGAAGATATGTTAATCGTTATGGATTACCTGTGGTAAGAAAAATAGTAGAAGAAAAGAGTCTTTTGGAAATCAATTTATTAAACGCTCTAGAAGTGTACCAACCAATTACCGCCAAAGAGCTCGTTAAGGTTTTAAACAGTGAGTTTAATATGAAGGCTGACCGCTCAACTGTGAATTCTAAACTTTATTCAATGTTATCTGAAAATAGAGTAACTAGAGACGACAGGCTCTGTTGGGAACTTGCTTAATAAGTAAATTGCGTACTAGGAATATTAAAAGGGGATTTAAAAAAACATGTCACTTGTTAGTTTGATAAAAGGGCTTTTGCCTAAAAATAAAAATAGTCATTCAGCAGCTGAACGATACTCCTTAGTGTATGACTCGTATGGCGTTAATTTTGCCACTGATGAAGCCTCATTCCATTGCTTAAATAATGGTGAGGGTGGGGGCCACCAGCTTATTCAGCATGTTGTACTTAAAATGCTTGAAGAACGAGATATTGCACAGCCTATACCCAATGGTTTTAGACTAGACAGCGAACAAGCTTGTTTATTAGACCCCGAAGATGCAGAAGTTTTAGGCCTACCGCCTTTTTTTAATAACGACTTTGATGTTGATATTCAAGGTAGAACCACTAAAAGTAGCTTTACGCTGCAATTATTTGCAAAATTTGAGCAGCAAAAATATCCAGTAAAAAGAAAAGGCCCCACACTTTTTTTTAGTGAGCGAACACAATATTTAATGACACCCGAGCAGCTTAATGCTGTTTTAGCCGTAGAAGAGCACTCTTCACTTAAGCCTGATGACCGTACTGAACTGAACAATGTGTTGGTTGTCGCTAAGTTACAGCAAGCCGTCAAAGATGGATTGAAGCTAGATTTAAAACATTTTGATAAGTTTGATTTAGTACAACCAGAACACATCACAGTAACTGCAAACCAAAGGGCTGATGGTAGCTTAGAGCTTAGCCCAAGCTTTGGTGATGGCTCTTCATCCGACGACTTACAAAATCGTTTAGCTCAGCTCCAGGGCGACGGGCAAGTAATGCGAATAAAAGATCGCATTGTTTTACTGACTGACGATAAAAAACAGGCTGTTAAAGAAGTACTGCAAAATAGAACCATTCCTGCACACAAAGTTGCAGAATTTATTAAAACCCCTTCAGCTTTTTTAGATGCATCTATTTTAAACCTCGATCTTGGGTTTTCTCTCAGAGTTGCTGGTATTGGCAAAATGGTACACATTCCCTTTGGTCAAGACAGCGATGGCAGTAATGGCTGGTTTTCGACTAACACAGACAGTGAACCACCAGAGCGATTGGTAAAGTTGCTTGAATGCGAGGAAGACGTTGTATCGTTTGAGCAAAGCTACCAGCAAGCTAAAGGGCAAAATGCTGATAGTGTCATTGTTGATGATGAGTCAATTGATATACGCGATGAGCAGCGCGTAACTGAAACACTCGCAGAGGTAAGGGAAAATTTTGCAAATCCATCAAATGAAACGGATATATCTGATACTGATGATTTGCCGGTTAAAAAAGAACAAGTTTCTTTATTGCTTAAAGACACCGAAGAACATAATAAAGATATCGTTAATAAAGTTTCGCAGCTTAATAAAAGTATTACCTTTGACAGAACTAATTTAGCAAGAACACCTTTTCCTCACCAAGAGTCCGGCATTAGTTGGATGCTGTCGTTGCTCAAATCAGCGCAGCTAGATAACTATGATGATATGTATCGAGTGCAAGGGGCTTTGTTAGCGGATGATATGGGGCTAGGTAAAACCTATATGACGCTGGTAATGATGGCTGAGTACCTGACGATACAAAGGCAAAATAATAAATCAGAAAAGCCTATATTAATAGTTGCACCGCTTAGCTTATTAGAAAACTGGGAACAAGAGGTTGATGCTACTTTTAATGAGTCGCCATTTAGGGATATTAAGGTATTACAGTCAGCAAGAGATTTAAAAGAGTTTAGAGTTAAAGGTGCTGAAAGAGAGTCTATGCAGCTGGCCACAGTTATCGATGACTCTCATGCAGATCACGAATCTATTCGTTACGCTTTACATGTTGGAGCTGATGCAGCTACAAAGCGCTTGGACATGGATAGACGTGTTGTTATTACTACCTACCAAACACTTCGAGACTATCAGTTTTCACTATGCGTAATTGATTGGGGGGTTGTGGTATTTGATGAAGCTCAGAATATTAAAAACCCGAATACCCAAGCCACTCGGGCAGCTAAAGGTTTAAAAGCTGATTTTAAGTTATTGGCAACAGGCACCCCTGTTGAAAATAGCTTAAGCGAGTTTTGGTGCTTAATGGATACAGCACAACCCGGGTTATTAGGCGATTGGGGCTATTTTAGAGAACGCTGGATCAAGCCAATAAGCAGTGCTAATGAAGAAGAAAAAGCAGAGGTACGGTTAGACGTTGGCAACGACTTACGTAACGCTGCAGGGCAGTTTATGTTACGTCGAACCAAGGAAGACGAACTAACCGGAATGCCGACTAAAACAATAAAAACAGGCATTCATAAAGATTTAGCCGACAATATGGCATTTGCACCTGAACTCGCTCGTAATATGACCGGCGGACAATTACTTGGCTACAACCAAATTGTTGAAGATTATAGAGCTGAAAAAGCGAAAGAGCAGGGCGGCGGCCATGCTTTAACAGTACTACAGCAATTAAGAGCTGTTAGTTTGCATCCAAGGCTTGATGAGGTTTTTAAACAGCCACCTAATAATGCCAAAGAGGCACAGCGTAATTTACAAGAGTCTGAAAAGTTGCGTATGTTGTTAGATATATTGTCAGATATAAAAAACAAACAAGAGAAAGTAATTATTTTTGCGACGACTAAAAAGCTTCAGGCTGTTCTTAAAATATGCTTAGACAAAATTTATGAGCTAAACATTCATGTTATTAACGGAGACAGCAAAGCGATTGCTACAAAAAAAGATCAGCTATCTCGTAAAGGGATGATCACTGACTTTGAAGCAGAAGAAGGCTTTAACATTATAATTATGTCGCCTGTAGCGGCAGGTGTTGGCTTAACGGTTGTTGGTGCAAACCATGTAGTTCACTTAGAACGCCACTGGAACCCCGCAAAAGAAGCGCAAGCTACAGATCGTGTTTATCGTATTGGTCAAAAAAAGCCTGTGTTTATTCACTTACCATGCCTTTTACACCCAGAATATGATTCGTTTGATGTGAACCTAGACAAACTACTCGCAAAGAAAACCATGCTAAGAGATGCGGTAGTAACGCCTGAAGTTGTAAGTGAACATGAGCTAATGTCGTCAATGGGGTTATGAAGTTAAATCCATGAAGCTACAACTTTGCGCCTCAAACGCACTCAATAAATACCTAAAAGCTGATTTACCTCGCTTACCTTATGAGCCAGGAAAACAAGCGGGGGTAAATACCCTTATAAGCGATAATAATTGTTTTAACTGGCAATTGCAGATAATTGATAACAGCTATAAATCCCGTGAAAAAACAATTATCGCTTGTGAGGCAAATAGCCGTTTTACGTTTTTTTACCGGTTAATTTAAAACTATCGCAACAGGAGTTAACTCAGGGTGTGCAGTACGAATGGCAATTTTTATTGGCTCAAACGCTTGAGGTGTATCAGCTAATAACATGCAGCGATATTGCGGTGCTTTTAAGTGAGCTATCTAAAATAGAATTTACACCGCACTGGGTCAAAAACACCGATTTGAGCATAAGCGGGCATATTGGCGATGCCGCACTTTGGGTTACCCAAGCGCTAAAAGAAGAAGAGTTGTATGATTTACCTAAAGACCTTGCCATTGAGTTAGCTATTTATTTAAACACCCAACCTAAACGTATTACTAATAAAACAACTGGCCGAAAAGAGAAATTTATACCCATAGAGCGTTTATTACATTATTGCCAAACGTTGATCACCTCAGAGCAGCGAGGTAATAAAGCATCAACGGACATAGCTGGTAATAACAATATAATTAATTTTAGAGATTACCTGCACAGGTAAATATTAATGACAAGGAAGGTTAAATGAGTAGTACTATCTCTCCTGAAATTCAATCTATTGCAACATTATTTGCGAGTGATTTAGTTATTCCAGATTATCAGCGGCCATACCGTTGGAATGAACATAATGTGGCTCAATTAATAGTAGATATAAAAAGTAATTATTTAATTAGCGGTGCAGAGTATCGATTGGGTACAGTTGTTCTACATACTGCAACTAGTGGCAATAAACTTGAAATAGTTGATGGTCAGCAACGCACAATTACTTTGTGTATTCTGCTTACAGCTATAGCTACTAAATTAAATATAACGGATAAACCTGCACTTTTAACCACTATTGTCATTACTCATCCCGAGTCGCAACAACAAGTTCGGCACAACAGTGCATTTATTAACATGCAGCTTGAGCAAATGGATGAGCAAGAGTTAATTAATTTATATACCTTTATTTTATCGAACTGCTCGCTTGTTGTTATTAAACTGAGCGATATAAGTGAGGCGTTTCAATTTTTTGATAGCCAGAATGCACGAGGTAAAGCCCTTGAACCTCATGATCTTTTAAAAGCATATCACTTACGTGAAATGGGTCACGAAACTCAGCAAACAAAATTAAACACTATTAAGCATTGGGAACAAGAAGCCACAAGCTCGGGTAATTTAAAACCAATATTTGCTAATTACTTATACAGAATTAGACGATGGCTTAAAGGTGAACATGGGAGATATTTTACCAATAAACATATTGATGTTTTTAAAGGAGTAAACCTGAGTAATAAAGAGGTACCGCATTACATTGAGACTGCTTTAAGAGCCCATATTTACACCACTCAATACAATCACTCAGTGGATCGAATAGTTGATAAAAACGAATTAAAGTACCCACATCAGATAGGTCAAATTATACTTAACGGCTCACGTTTTTTTGAATTTGTAGCTCATTATATTGAACAGCAAAAATACTTAGAAAAGCATACTGAGTTAGCACCTTATTTAAAAAGTTACAATGGCTCGCATAGGGCTGGTGATAATTATGCGCGTAATTTATTTTTAGCTGTTGTAATGCTTTACCATGATAAATTTAAAGAGCACCATTTTAAGCAAGCTATCCGTTTATGCTTTTGTTGGGCTTATAAGCTAAGAGTGGAAAACTCGCGGGTATTAATGGCTAGTATTGATAATTATGCAAAAAATAGCAGTAGTTTATTAAATGTCATTGCGCATGCGTTAGATGCCAATGAAGTATTGCGCTATGTGATAATTAAAAATGAAGAGGCTGTTAGCAGTAATAAAACCAAAGGGTTAGAAGCATTACACGGACTATATTTAGGTAAGGATACAAATAATGAGCAATAATGACGTCCAAGCGCTGACTATTGAAGAGTTATTTTTTGGTAATGCTATTTATACCATTCCTAGCTATCAACGAAATTATGCTTGGGGGCAAGCACAAGTTGAACAACTTATTAATGACATTGATGATCAACGAAAAGAAGACGAAAACAAAAATTATTATGTTGGCTCATTAGTGGTAGATAGACGACAAACGAATACAGAAATAACTGAATATGAAACCATTGATGGTCAACAACGACATACTACTTTGTGTATTATTTTGGCTGCGCTGAAACATTTAAATGTTGAAGTAACTATTAAAACGCTTAATTTAAGCTTTGAATGCCGAGAAAGTTCAAAACGTACTCTCCTCTCTTTATTTGTTCATGGTGAACCGAAAGGTAAAGCGTTACAAAACCTTGAACCAAGTATGGTGAATGCATTTAATGTGGCTTTAAAAACTTTTAAATCAAAATTCAATGCAAATGAGTTAATTGAATTTAAAAAGTTTTTATTTGAAAAAGTAATTATTGTCCGAACATGTGTGCCTAAAGATACCGATCTTAATCATTACTTTGAAATAATGAATAATCGCGGTGAACAGCTCGAAAAGCACGAAGTTGTTAAAGCCCGCTTAATGAATCATTTACCTGAAAATGAGCAACCCGTGTTTGCTCAAATTTGGGATGCGTGCTCAGATATGGGGCACTATATTCCGTTTAGGTTTGATAGCAAGGTAAGAACAAAAATATTTGGTGATGATTTAAAGCAGTTATTAACTTTGAGTTATGGGGGGAGTGGCTTATTTAATGCTGTGCTTGATAAAGTTAACAGTGAGCAGGCCTTATCAAAGAATTCAGATACTTTGCAAGCTTCGATTTATCAGAAGTCTCAGAGTAAGGGAAATTTATTTAACTTATATTCAGAAGCTAAGTTTTATGAGAGAAAAAAAGATGATGAGCAAACGCAATTGGATGATCGCTTTCGATCGATAATAAACTTTCCTAACTTTTTGCTCCATGCTCTTACACTTTTTGTGGATGCTGATGAGTTGATTGAACAAAAGGTGTCGCTTGATGATAAAAAGCTTATTAAAGAGTTCGATACATACATTCTAGAGAGCCTAGCCGAAGATAAATGCGCTCAAAAGGTCAGGCGGTTTGCCGGTGTATTATTAAAAACACGGTATTTGTTTGATTGTTACATTATCAAGCGTGATTTAAGTAGCCCAGAAAAAAACTGGGGAGTGCGTACTTTAGTAAGAAAAACCTCAGAAAAAGCCAAGCATAATGTTTCAACTGTTAATACTTTTTTAGAGAATAGCGAAAAGCTGGTTATGCTACAAAGTATGTTTAATGTGTCTTACCCGGGTAACAGTTATAAGCATTGGCTTGCAAATACGCTAAGGTATTTATTTAATCAAGAACAAACAATTGACGTTAAGAATTTTATTGTTCAATTAGAAACAAGTGCTTTTAATCAATTATGTTCTATTGCAAATATAGATACTAAAAGTAGCATCCAATCTCAAAAAGAGCTTCTAAAACAAACTATTAATTGTGGCACTTCGGTACAAAATTATATTTTTAATTACCTCGACTACAAAATATGGCTTGAACTTAACAGGGGAGACTTTGATAAGGTTAAATTTAGTTTATTAGGTACGGATGATGAGATTCTTTTAGATACGCCCGTTGTTAATTCTATTAAAAAAGTAGCCACCGAGTTTAAATTTACCAACCGTAGCTCGGTTGAACATCACTATCCACAAACCTCTAAAACAGAGGCTATGGATAACAAGCTCATTGATACGTTTGCAAATTTATGTTTAGTAAGTAGCTCTACTAATTCAAGCCTAGGCAACGATTACCCTGAAGGTAAAAAGAAAACTGTGCTAGCTAAACAAGGCGATAAAGCTGAAAGTTTAAAGCAGCGACTGATGTTTAGTTACAAAGACTGGTATTTATCAAATGAAACAGATTTAACTGAACAAGCAAGCGGTATTAAGCCGCATGGCGATGCAATGTTAGAATTACTGCTATTGCCTGTAATTACTTAGGGGGAAGCTAATAGATTTGATGCTACTTTTAAACTCTTATCAAATAGCCATGTAGTATCTGCAACTACTGTAAATAATTTACATGGCAGCTCCTTTACTATTTATAAAACATCACAGTAGCCAAAATATGAGTGGGCCGATACAAGCATTATTATTCAGAGGTTGTGTAAATAACCAAGCTGGAAAAATAGTTAAGCAATCTATATTAGTACTTTAGCTGCCAAATTATATGCTCATAAAAGCTGTTATTTAATGTGTTTTAGCAGAATAAGTTTAGTTTATGAAATTTCAACTGTTGAGCTCGATTTTGCTGACTTATTAGCTTTTTTGAATGAGTGTAGAAATGGCTTTAAAGTTTTTACAACTCAACAAGCATTAACTGAATTTGTGAAATCGAGTGAACGAAAACCAACATCATTATTTGGACATAAAAAGCTAGCTACTGAAGTAAATGTTTTCGATAGCTACTCTCAATACATATCAGAGCTCGATAAACTTGTTGTAGGTAACAGGTGCTTATACGTTTCATCGGGTGTTTGCGCCGATTTAAGCGAGCAGCAACAAAACTATGAATTTTATATGGTTAATTGTAAAAGCTAAGTCAAATTGTCATCAAAAAATAGTCTATATACCTAAAGTTTTATGAATAGAATTAGGGCGAAATATGTTATTCAAAATAATTTCAAAAGATAATAAGCAAGTGTTAGAAGCTGTGAACTCGCAAAGTATGGGGGAGCTTCAACTTGAGCAACTTATAATGGAAAATCAAAAAGGTGAAAATAATAACGTCACAACTCAATTACTGAATGAAGGTATTTTTGAGGAAGAACTTATTTTATTAAAAAACCAAGTTAAGATTGCTAATGGTAAAAGGCTTGATGTTTTAGCACTTGATAAAAATGGGAATGGCGTAGTTATTGAATTGAAAAAAGACCTTGGTTGTTAGGGGGTGGATACGCAAGCCTTGCAATATTTAGCTGATCTTTCTAGGTTTAATGGCGATAACTTTATAAAAAATAAAAAGTTAATAAATGATTCATATATAGAGGCCGTAGAGTCGTTTATAGATTCAGTAGAAATTGATAGAGCCAAAATAAACAGTAAAAATCGTATCATTTTAATAGCCAATAAATTTGACCGAACATTTTTTTTTATGGGGGAGTGGCTATCAGATAAAGGTGTAGGGTTTAAATGCATACAGTATAGTCTATCTAATCTTGAAGACGGTACGCAGTATATAGATTTTTCGGTTGTATTTGATAGAAGCCCAGAATCAACATTCCCTTTAAGCTTTAGCGCTATGCAACGTGAGCCTAAGTATTTTTGGTATAATATTGGCACTACAGAACCCAAAAACTGGGCTTGCTTGAAAGAAAATTCCATCGTTTCGGCTGGGTTTGATGGCGATAAGGACGACAAGGGAGATAGGTTGCTTAATAGCTTTATACCTGGGGATGTATTAATAGCTTATGCTAATGGTTATGGTGCTATTGGCGTTGCAGAAATTCCAAAAACCTCCTCATCAACTTATAAGTTGTTAAAGAAGCCAATTGCGAATGATCCTGTATCTGAGTATCACCTTCACAGGTTAAATGTTGAATGGAAGTACAAAACTGACGACAATTTTAGTGGCTCAATTACTCCCGCAGATGCAAGAAACCAATTTAATATTCACCATCCGTATACAACTAGTTGTTCAATTGAGAGCGGTAAGGCAAAACGATTAATTAGAGCGCTCAAGGGTAATCTCTATTCATAGATCAAACTAAAAAGTGTAACAGCAGAAATCACAAGCTTGTAAAAACTTATTTCTCACAAGGATTGTTATATTACTCGAATCTAATTTGAGTGCTCATGGTCGTACCATCAGCGCTCAGTTATTAACAAGGCGCAGCTAAAACACCTTGAAATGAAATGCTTTAAGTGGTCTATTAGTTTAGGTAAAGGAACTTAAGTGACTAACTTTTAAAGGTTAATCATTAATGAAAAGGATATTTATGACTAAATTAGGTTTGGTTTTTTCTGGCGGTGGTGGTAAAGGCGCATACGAAATAGGCGTTTGGAAGGCACTAAATGAGTTTGGTATAGCTAAAAACGTTGAAGCAGTTGCGGGTACTTCTGTTGGTGGTTTAAATGCAGCTTTATTTACAGCCGGTGATTACAGCTCTGCTGAGCAGTTATGGCTTGATATTGCACCTAGCAAGGTATTAACACTTAAAGCAGAAGATATTGCTATTGCTGTTCCTAAGTTTGCCGTCGGGGCTTATTTACCGGGTGTTGCACCAAAAGCATTGATGACGCTTAGCTCTTTACTAGGTGGTGCAGGGGCGTTTTCACAAGATGGACTTGCTGAACTTATTTACCAAAGCAATGTTTGCAATTCTATTGACAATAATAATTTACCACTGCATTTATGTGCATTAACGGCTAAAAATGGCGAACTAGTTTATCCCCAATTGAATGCATTAAGCGCTGAAGAAAAACAAAAGTGGCTACTGGCAACCTCTGCGATACCCGCTGTTTTTAAAGCCGTTGAAATAGATGGCACAAACTATGTTGATGGCGGCGTACTTCCTTCATATAGCGACAATACACCCTACAAGCCACTGATAGAGCAGCATAATTGCACTCATATTATTAATATTTATTTAGATCGCCAAGCTGATACTGTTACTGCAATTAAACAATACCCTCGGGTTAATTTTTGGAACATAGTTCCGTCACAAGCTTTCGCAGGCTTAATAGAACCACTTAATTTTACAAAAGAAAATGCGGCTAACCTTATTGAATTAGGCTATAGCGACACGGCTAAAATTCTTAAGCAATTTAAGCCTTTTATGGATGATGAAGCCCGCTTTATGCAGGCCGCTTTTGAGTTTGCAGCCTCAAACACACAATTCAACGATCAGATATCGGTAAACCAACAGTTGCGTGACGATGGAGCCTTAGATTCTAAGCAGCTTATATCTCCTAATTCATTAGACGATGTATTAAACGAACTTGCCCATACTTTAAATGAGCAAGAGCGAGATATTGCTAATCAAAATGTTGATAGCTTAATGGATGAATTTGCTGATAATTCTAATGAACTACTTGAACATGCTTTTAATACAATAACTACAATTGCCTCTACCGAAGGGCGTATAAACGCTCAGTTAGAGCAAGGCCATGTAGGTAGATTGCTTGGCTCGGTAACAGGGAGCAATGCTAAGTTACAAGCGGGTATTAATTATGATTTTAATCGTGCTATTTATTCAAGCCAGTTACTAATTCAAAAGCTCAACCATAAACAAGCGCTAACAATGGAAGCTATGGTGTCGCTTGCTAATAAAACAAACTACCTGATGACCCATGTTAATGTGTTATATGGTAGCGTTAAAAAACTTGAACAAAATGCTTTTCAAGCGGTTGCCTTAATGAAGCAAGGAATAGAAGCATTAGCACATCAATGCGACGTTAGATTCAACCAACTTGAAAATAGAATTGAGAACCTAGAACGTAGTCAATTAGTAAATAATTGGTACAACAGTACAAAATCAAAATGCATAAGTTTAAATACACTGCAGCCAAGTGAGCTATTAATTAGAGTAACTTTGGGCTTTTATAATGATTTAGGGCGTGAATGGTCTAATAGTGAACTTAGTTGTTACACGAATTTATTGCATGATATAGGCTTGCATCAAACATTATTAACGCCGTGTAGTTTATTTAGCCCAAGCTCAGCTGAGCTATTTTCAAATAATATACAAGCAAGTGCTATTTTACCTGTGGCCCCTAAACACCAGCAGTTTCACCCATTATTAAAAGGACTGCAAATAGCAAGTGATGCACAAAACGATGCAACCGCTAAAGAAATAAATCAAACTATTGAGCAACAACTCGGTTTATCACTCAATAATGAATTAAGTGGCTATGAGCTAGGGTTGGAGCTATTACATAGCCTAAAATGTAACGATAAAAGATTGCCAGCTTACTCAAATACGGGAAATGTAAGCTTACTGACAGCGAATGAGCATACAACTATGCAAACTCAATTGTTGGGTCAAATTACGACTTACAATGCTGTTAATAATGATATTTTAAACAATAAAAATATCAGAGATGATTTAGCTTTTTTACAAAAGCAAATTGAACAATTTAAAGTTATCGTCCCTGTGATTGGCCAATTTTCGGCAGGTAAAAGTTCACTACTTAATAATTACTTAGGGCAAGACTATCTTAAATGTGACATTAACCCTGAAACAGCGGTTGCTACAGAGCTAAGTTATAGCGAAGACGAACATATAATAATTAATTATATTGATAGTAAGCAAAGTGAGCGTAAAGCATTAAGCGAGTTACACAACTTAAAAGTTGACGCGAATATATACTACATTCAGGTTTTTATTAATATCCAAAAACTTAAAAATCGCCCTAACTTAGTGCTGGTGGACATGCCCGGTTTTGCATCAAGTAATGCCGGTCATTCAAAGGCAATCGCTTGCTATTTAGAGCGAGGTGATTACTTTATAAATTTAATACCCTCAGAAAAAGCCTTTGATGCAACGGCTATTAATCAGCTACAAGAAATCAATTTTAATTATGAAAAAGACATTGCCCATATTGTGTCTAAATCAGAGCGACTACCAAGTAGTAAATTGTTAGCGGTTAAGAGTCAGTTGCAAGCCTATTTGGCCGAAGCTTTAGAGAGTGATATAACGATTGGTAATATCGAAAATATAGGGAATAACAAAAATATAATTGATTTTGAGAATGTAGTCGACAACGCATTAAATCAGTTTGATTCATTACTTTGTAAGCGTTATTCACAGCAATTAGCTAAGTTAGCAGAGCATATAACTAGCTCTATAAATGGCCTAAAAAAGTCTAGTCAGTCAAGTGAAGCCCAATTACAAGAACAAATAAATAAATCCCAAAATGCATTTAGCTCTGTAGAAAAAAAACTTCATGCGTCACTTGAAGATCTTGAATATAACCTATGCAGCGTAGGAAAAGAGCAGTTAATTCAGCGCTCTCAACATGTTTTAAGCTCATCGGTATCGGTTTTAGTCAGTTCGGCAAAATCTAATCAAGTATCACAAAAAATAAATGACTTACTAAGGCCCATTTTACAGCAAGGTGTTGATAGCCTGGTACAGCAAGAGTTGCAAAAGCTAGATAAAAAACTCGATATTATTAGCGAGCAACAACATAGCGATGTACAAATTACACTTAATATACCAGCAGAGCAAAAAGAAACCTTTTCAGCAACGTATGCAGCGGTAGCGGCCGGAGTAGCTACCGTTATTTTAGGCCCATTGGGTGGTATTGTCTCTGGTATTATTGGGGGCTTATTGGGTCGAAAAGATAACGCAGAAGAGCGCGAGCAACTAATAGAATCACAAGTGCGTGAGCAAGTTATTCCTCAAGCCGTTAATATGGCAGTAGAGTATTGCACACAACAGCTAAATACAGCGGTAATGAAAATTAAACAAGCCATTTTAGGCTCGTATGAGCAAGAGCAAAATGACTTCAACCAGAGTATTGAGCACCTTAAACAACAATTGCAACAAAGCGAAGACGCGTTTAACGAGCTGCAGTTAAAGTACGATAACGCTTTAGTTCAAATTCAAATTCAACAAACAAAACAACCCGCGCAAGTAATAAACGACGCTATAAAGGAAGCTAGCTAGTGAGTAATGATTTAGATTTTGATAGCTTAATGAACGGCCACCTTGATAAAAGTAATGATGGAAATAGTGGTGTAAGTAATAGTGTAAGTCGCAATACAAATGAGCAATCAGCTCAAACACAAATCTCATCTAAAAATATAAAACCAGAGGGGGTTAATCAATATTTATACGAAAGCGAAAAGGGGTTAAGTTTATGCGCTCAATTAATTGCTAATGGCGATAGCAATACACCTGTTGCGCGTTTATTAGCCGAGATAAAACACACAATTGAGCATGATTTTTTACAGCTTGCTAAACAAGACGATAACACTACGGGAGCTTATACGTATGCTCAATTGTTATTGCTTGAAAAACAGTTAAATGAAATTGCTGCTTTTCCGCATCTTGAAAAATACTATACCGTTGCAGTTGGCGGCTCTTTTAGTGCAGGTAAATCGCGCTTTTTAAACTCGGTATTAGGGTGCCCCTCATTGCTGCCAACAGACACAACACCCACTACATCTATTCCTACTTACTTGTCGTTAGGTGAGCAAAATGCAATAAGTGCACTTAATTTTTATCGTAAAAAAACAGCAATAGATGAAGAAGCATTAAAAGCTATATGTCATGCATTTAATGAGCGTTTTGGCGTAACCTTTAGCCATTTACTACAGCTAATATCTGTTGAGCGAGAAGACTTTAAATACCCTAACCTCGTGTTTTTAGATACCCCTGGTTACAGCAAAGCTGACGATATAATTAACACACAAAACAATACCGACGAAAACATTGCTCGTGAGCATTTACGCAGTGCAGACTATTTAATTTGGTTGGTCGATCAGCAAAATGGCACTGTGCCACAGCAAGATATTGAATTTTTAAAAAGCTTAGAGCTAACTCAGCCTGTATTAGTGGTGATTAGTAAAGCGGATAAAAAGCCAGAATCGCAAATACAACAAATCATTAATACAGCAAAACAAGACTTACAACGAGCCGAAATTAATTTTTTAGACGTAATAGGCTACTCAGCGCAGTTAAATAAAGAGTTTTCAAGCTCGCAAACCGTAATAACTGATTTATTACAAACAGTTAGTAAAGGCAAAAATGGGTCAATCGTTTTATGGCGAGCAGCACAAATATTTAAGAGTTATATAAATTTTTATGAGTCTACTCGTCAAATTCATAGCTTAACAAGTGGCACTATTAAAGAGCTGATTTTTGCTGAAACTATATCCGACAAAAACAAACAGCATTTAGACGATATTAGCAACAAAACAAAAGCGCAGTTAAATGCGTTAGCAACACAAAAGCAAGTAGCACTTAAAATACAGCAACAATTACAAGAGCAAATAACGCAGTTATGTGAGTTACTCAATGTAAAAACAACCATGCAACCAAGCTCTGTAGCATTAAGTTCAACTAACACCGCCTGCTCGATTGGTGGCGATTATACACCCCAACAGTCATTAGTATTTGAAGCGCTCGTGCAAGGCAGTATCAAACAGTTATCGGCTATTGCTGACATAACCGCTTTGCAAGGGCGAGTAATTAAGTTAAGTGCAGTAGGCGCGCACATTAAAATAGACGAGAAAGTACCAACCGATTTCGACATCATTATTACTAAACAAAAAATAAAAGCCCAGTTGGGTAATGCCTTAATTAGTGATTATTTTAGCGAAGGCCAACATGTGAAAGTTCACTTAGTAAACGATAAAAAAGCGAGCATTACAGTCAATATAGCTTCGACATAGTTTTGAATAATTAGAATATATAAATGGCTTAAATATAAGCGCATTAGATATAAAAACTCATATTTAAACCAATAAATAGTTAACAATAAAAGCGTGTTAATCAAACTTAAATTAGCAACACACAACTACATAATAAAAAGGAAGTAAGATGGATTTTGATATTTTAGACGTTATAAACGATGCAACCAAAGAAGCTGATGCATTTGAAGGCCACCCAGCGGCTGACTTCACCATGGAAGAGCAGTTATTATATTTAAATGGTTTAGCACTGGTTATGAATGCAGACGGCCATATTGATGACACCGAAAAAGAATATATTCGCATACTTATAAAATCAATGAGCCTTGATGAGTCAATACTGGAAGACATGGTATCGTTTGCAAAATCGCCAGATAAAGACACTGTACAAGCGTTTTTCCGTACTTTTCGCCGTCGCCCCGTCGCACAATTATTTTTATTCGATGCCCTAATGATGACCCGCCGCGATGGCAAAGTAGAAGACAAAGAAAAAGTCGTTGTAGATAAAATAGCCGACCAGCTAGAAATACTAAAAGGCACCCAACAAGATATCTTCGATTTATTCTGCCATATTAAAAACCGCAACTGGCAAGAAAGTGCATTATATTTCAGCTCTCATTTATTAAACCCCGATCACTTTAAACATCTACTCGCCTATCATGAAATAGAGTTCGATGCGTTAATGGCAGAAACCGCTGAGATCAGGAGTAATAGGTTATTGGAGATAATAAAACCTAAGTTAGTTGATTCTATAGAGTGGGGTACTTTTGCTTGTGAGGGGACATCTCAACAGGCTTCATTTATAACTAAAGAACCAGTTACATTATCAAAAGCAATTACTAGCTCTATTTCTTATTCAATAGTATTACCTTGGCTTCAATTAATGTTAGAGAAAGGGGCATTAAGAGTTTCTAAGGAAACAGTCTATCTTGTTCAAGAACCAGAAGAAAATGTATTATTTGAGTTTTCTAATTCACTATTTAAACATGATCAGGAAGCTAATGCTTTTTATATAGGCTCTCTTGAAGATGCTCAGAAAGGTATTGGATCTGGAGATCTATTAATTGCCTTTCTAAAATATACGAACCTTAATTACTTAGTCGAACATATTGATTTAAAAAACTTATTAACTTTAACTGGCTCAATAGATGTAGCTGTTTCTAATGGAGGTCACTTACCAACATGTGATGGAGTTCAAGTATCGGCTATTACTTCAGGTCATTATTTTGCTAATCAGGGCCACCCTAATGCTATTAATGAAATTAAGGATGACCAAGTCGAAATTAGATACTGTAATCATTGCTCTGGAGGGCATGGAAGACAAGCAGGTATCTGCGACGATAAAGATAGAAGGTTCACTACAATTAATACTTCAGAGATGTTAACAGAGCATGGCTTTTATTTAGTCAAATAATTTAATTGGACATTGATAATGACTAGTTTAGACATGCTTGCCACTTTTATAGATGCAACAAAAGAGCCGAGTGCTTTTGAAAACCACCCAATAGCTCAACAAGGGATTGAAGGGCAATTATTGTATTTGCAAGGCTTAGCCCTAGTGATGAATGCAGATAATAACATTCACGAAACTGAGGTTGAGTATTTACAGATTTTAATAAACTCATTCTCACTCGATAGCTCTGTTTTAGATGATGTGGTTGATTTTGCTAAAGCGCCAGACAAAGCAACAATTCAAGCTTTTGTTGCATACTATAGGCGTAAACCATTGGCGCAATTGTTTTTATTTGATGCGTTAATGATGACACGACGTGATAACCAAGTGCACGAAAAGGAAATGCCTTTAGTGAACGCAATGGCGACTCAACTAGAGATACTAAAAGGCACTCAACAAGATATATTTGATTTATTTTGTCATATTAAAAACCGGAACTGGCAAGAAAGCGCATTATATTTCAGCAGCCACTTATTAAACCCCGATCATTTTAAACATTTACTCGTCTATCATGAAGTTGAGTTTGAAGAGTTGATGGCAGAAACCGCTGATATTAGAAAAGGTCAGTTGGTTGAAGCAATAAAGAATAAAATTAATATTGATGCTATGGAGTGGGAAGTACTTAATTATACAAAGGACAATTATGAACCGGAGTTTGAAATAACAACTAACTTTATTCCAAATTTATTAACCCATGAATTACTACTTCCATTTTTACAAATAAAGCTAGAACGCCACGAACTACGTATATCGAACGATGATATTTATATACTAAAAAGCGCAGAAGAAATACTTTATGCCACTTTGTTAGAACTATCGTTAGAGTATGATAATGAACGTAATGTATTAAGCGTTAAATCAGAATACGTATCAGGTGATAAAATTATTGTATCGAACGAGCTTTCTAAAGAATTTTTTGATTTAATCCTTCAATCTTTACAATCAAAAGCAACCGCGAGCAAACCTTATAATGATCTTAATACCATTTTAAGCTGCATTTTTTCTGCTGAAATTGCTCAAGCACAGGATCCCACTGTTCAGAGTACCTTCAACCCTAATGCAGGTATTCCTGGGGGCGTGGGTATGTTTGGTCTGGGTATGCATAGAAAAGCATTAAGTTGGGCTTCTGCTTGTAATCAAAATATCTTAAAAGAAACAAGAGTATTGTTTCCTTACAGTAATGGTCATTTTTTAAAAAATGAAATAGTAATAGGCCTTAATGAACAGCTATATATGAACACTGGTTGTGTGGGAGAGGCTCCAATAAATGATGTTGATTATTTATGTGACTTATCTCCTTGGGAAGTTTTAGTCTCAGGCCAATTTAGATTAATGAGGCCAATAAAAGGAATTAAAAATGATTGAAGAACAGTCATCAAGCTTATTAAAAATAAGTGAAGGTTATGAGTTGTTAGGCAGCTCACTAGATGCAAATTTTCTGGCTGAGTTACAAGCTTTAGCCAGTAACTTTAAAAACGATGCACTACATACACAAAATGAAAATAGATTGCTGCGTATTGGTATAATCGGGCAAATAAAACGGGGTAAGTCTTCGTTTTTAAATAGTTTGTTATTTAATGGCCAAGACGTACTCCCAAAGGCAGCAACGCCAATGACGGCAGCGCTAACTAAAATTTGCTATGCACAGCAGCCAAAAGCCCTGGTTGAGTTTTATAGCAAAAATGAGTGGAATAAAGTTAAAAACTTAGCGGATAAAGCGTGCACTAAACAAGCAAGTTACGAAAACGCCTTGCTTGAATATCAAGCCAATAAGGCTACATTCCAAAAACAGGGTGTTTTTACTGCACCACCAGTTAAACCTGTTTTATCTGATGAAGAAAAAGCCAGTATCGAACTTTTAAATATGGTTAAAAGTTCAGGGCTAAACGTTGCGCAGTATTTAGATACAACCATATCGCTTGATGAAGTAAATAATAATGATGAATTAGTTGATAAACTAAATAACTATGTGGGAGCCAGCGGCGAATTTACACCAATAGTAAAAAGCACTGAGCTGCATTTAAATATTGAGTCTTTACGCGATATTGAGGTGGTTGATACACCAGGAATGAATGACCCAATAATCTCCAGAGGTAGGCGTACACAAGAGTTTATAGGCCAATGTGATGTAGTATTTGTGCTTAGTAATAGCGGCCAATTTTTAGACCAATCAGATATGAGCTTGCTGGCGCAGAATATTCCAAATAAAGGTATTGAAGATATTGTACTAATAGGCTCACTATTTGATGGAGCATTGTTAGATGAGTATTATAATTATTCGTCTATTCAACAAGCACTACCAGCCATTACTACGAAACTAAATAATCAGGCCAAGAGTAATGTGGACAAGGTATGTGGTGAATTTTCCGCTCACCAAAGTACAGCAAATGATAATAATCAAAGTAATTTAATGAGCACGTTGCAAAATGCTTTGCCGCCTATATTTATTTCATCTCGCTGTTACGATTTAGCTATTAAGCCAGACCAATCATTGAATGAAGAAGAGTTGCACTCGCGTCAGCAGCTTAATGAAATGTTTGATGACTTTACGTTTAATGCCAATACGTTTGCAGCAGTGGCCAACTTTACAAAAGTAACAAGTAAGTTAGATACAGTTAAGGCAAAAAAAGAACAAATATTGGCAGATCGTTTTAATAACCTTTTAATAGGCTCAAAACGTGAAGTTAAACAAAAATTGGCGCAAATTGCTGATGATGTAACTTATAAGCGTAAAAACTTACTTGAAGGCGACGTTGAAAGCCTAGCGAAAAAACAGCAAGACGTTGTTAAGCGAATTGAAGCTGGCACTGTTAAAGTAAATAGTGTTTTTGAAAAATACAGCATTCAAGCTGAAAAAACATTAACGCGATTACTGACTGGTATAAACCAAGATGCAATACAGGTAAAACAGGTTCAGTCGCAATCAGGCTCGCGAGAAGAAAGCTATACAACATCAAGAGAAGTGAATGATTCATCGTGGTATAACCCTTTTTCATATGGCTCAACTCGTACTGTAACATCTACAAATTACCGTACAGTTAATTACACCTATGCAAGTGTCCATGAGTCAGTGAGTAAACTTGAGTCATTTGTAATTGAGACCAGCAAAGCTATTTATGAAGTAAGTGAAAATGCAATTCAGTTAGCATTGTTTAAACAGGATATAAAAGCATCAATTAGAGATGTGTTTGACTTTTCCGATGATGACTTTGACCCCGAAATGGTTTTAATGCCGTTAAACAATGCTGTTGAACGTATTACTATCCCAGCTGTGAGTTTAGATCTTGATACGCATATTAATACTATTCGGCAACAATTTAGTGCTGAACAAGTTGAAGGCGATGACATAGCTCATTTACGTACTGAACAAGCCCGCGTCGTCGCGTTATTATTGCAAGATATAAGTGTTGAGCTAAAACAGTGCATAAATCAAATAGTAGAGAAGTTAGCTGAAGAACAAAGCAATTTTGTTCCGAGTTTAACGAAAGATCTAGTAGCAAGTGTAGAGCAGCTCAAGCAGGATTTAACTCACAAAGAAGAGGTATTAAAAGGGTGCGATGACGTATTACAAAAAGTGAATACTGATTTAGCTACTTTAAGCACTAATTTATAAGTTTACTGCGGTTTAGGCATTATCGTGTTTTAAAAAACATAAATAATGCCTCAAGCACCTTTACCCATCAATAAGTGGGTAGTACGCATCTTCCCAAAGCTCGTTTGAGTTATCCATCATAAGATCAATAATAAATGGCACTAATTGCGATAAAAATTGCACGGCATCTTTTAGTTGCTCTCTATTTGCGCTGCTGTTCCATGTTGCACCACCATGCATTAGTTGATTACGTAATGTATATAAACGCTGTAATACGATGGAGGTGAGCTTGGCTGTTTCGTTGTTTGCTAAACCCTATTTGGCAATTTTTTTTGGCTTCATTCAATTTATGCTTAAATTCTTGCTCAGTGATGTGTCCATTATGGAACGACCAAAAAGGCTGAAAAACAAATTTATTGTCTAAAAAAACACGTATGCTGTTAGGAAATTCATTCCACAAGAAGTTATAAATATATTTGTTTATCTTTTAATTGTTCATGAAGCATATTTTCAGCCTTGTAAATCCTTTTAATAAGGCTAACTTACTGCTAAATGATGATAAAATCTACATTTGTTAGTTAAATTGCATCTCTTTTCCCAATTTTTTCACTTATCCATTCTTCAACTTCACTTTCTACCCAGGCTACAGAGTTACCACCTAACTCAACTTTCATTGGAAATCCACCAGCGCTCATAAAGCGGTAAACAGTTGAACGGCTTAGGCCTGTGATATGTAAAACTTCTTTTAATTTGATTAAACGCATGGGGTTTCTCCGGTTAGGTTAGTAGTACATATCCTTTCCGGGGGGAGTAATTTTTTACTGAGAAGAAACAAAAACGTTAAACATATACATAACTATTTTGCATAAACCATTAAGAGGGCATAACAATGCAAAATAACAAGTCACTATACGAATTCGATCACCCAGTAAGTGATGAACAAATACTTGAAGCTGCTGCTTACATAATCGCTCAAAAGCAATTTAGGCATGGGGCTTTAACATGTCCGAAAGACAGTGAAGAATATTTAAGGCATAAGCTGGCGTTGATTGAGCATGAGGTTTTTGCCGTCCTGTTCTTAGATAGCCAAAACCGGATACTCGAATACAAAGAGTTATTTAGGGGGACTATTAACGCAGCAAGCGTATACCCACGAGAGGTGGTTAAAGAAGTATTAGCGCTAAATGCAGCATCTGTAATACTTGCGCACAATCATCCTTCAGGCGTAAGTACACCATCTCAAGCTGACAAGCTTATTACCACCAAATTACAGCAGGCGCTTAACCTAATTGATGTTTCGATAGTCGATCACATCATCATTGGTGAAACCAGTTATTCATTTGCTGAGCATGGCTTAATTTAAAGGGAGTAGGGTATGGCGATTAAAATAGAGCAAGTGCCAGGACTAAACGTGCCAGAGTCACTGTTTGATGTGATTGTAAATGCCATCACTAAACAAGGTGAATCGATAGGGAATGCGAGTGAGTTAACTATTAATTTTCGTGATAAAGATTATAGCGCAGCAGCTGGGGGCTTTCACCCAGTCGAGGTTAGGCTAGAAAAACGCGGTATTGGTTGGGAGCTTGTATACATTACTGATTTTTCATACCAGGGCCAATCGGACTCTGAATTAGTAAAGGAGATTGATGTTTGCTTTGTGATTAAACGCGTTTATCACATGCTGGTGGGCTGGTTAAGTGAACGAGAGGGCAAGAAGCTTTTAACTTTATTTGTGACTAACTTTGTTGAGTATTACAACACAGGCTGCTACCAGGTCACTATTTCAACAGAATAAGGAGTTGGCTATGACTGAAGTACAGGCGATTAAGGACCTTGATACAGTAAAGTTAATTAGTTATTTGCTTGAAAAGCGGTGTTCTAAACAGATGAGCCATATTTGGAATATAGGTCTGAACTTGGCATTGCGCATATCTGATTTATTGTCTGTTAAATTTACGGATATTCAAAACGACAGGTTACTTATATTTGAAAGTAAAACAGGCAAGCTTGCAGAGATTAAGTTAAATCAAAAAGCATTAGCATTTATCCACGAAGTACGTATCACTCACCCCAACCATGTGTACTTATTTCAATCGTATCGCAATCAACAAGCTAAAGGTTCAGTACCACGGCCTTTATCACGAAGGGCTGTAACAAGAGCATTTGCGTTAGTGGGTGAAGAGCTTAATTTAAAACTAGGCACTCACTCAATGCGGAAAACCCGAGGTTACCACCTCTACCATAAAACCCAAGACATCGCGCGTGTAATGAAGATGCTTCGCCATAGCTCGGAAGCAACAACACTGCGTTACATTGGCATAACCCAGGAGGAAATTGATAAAGACTTTGAGGAGTTAGAGCTATAAATTTATTACATATGATAGGAGTAAGTTTGTTATGTCGTTAGAAAAAGCCGTTGCATGCGGTGCAGTAGGAAATGAAGTTTCTAAACAAATAACCGGTAGTTCTGAGTCATCACTCAGTAGAACAGCCATTGCTGTGAGCTCTGGTGCTGTAGCAGGCGCTACAGTATCCGGTGCAGTTGTCGTTGGCCTAGGTGTGGCGTCTGCACCAGTTACGGTGCCTTTAGCTGTTGCTAGTGGCTTGTTAGCAGGAGTCGCGAGTTTATTTGATTAGAAGTAAACAAAGAACGCATTTTTGCAGTGCGTTCTTTTTTTGCTTTTGTAGTGTAAATAGTGCTTCTCGTAATGCTATTTTGGGAACTTACCATCCCTTATATACTAAGGGTTTTAGCTTATTAAGCTAGTTGAAGGTCTCAAAAGCGCGTTAGAACAAGTTATGAGAAGTACAGGTCTTAATTAAAAAATCACCTTTGACTATAACCAAAACAACGCTGCCCTGAACCATATTGTTTAGTATTGAGCTTTGCGAGGTAACTCAGTCGATAATACAGAGCATGATAGTCATGAGTAAAATTAGAGCTCTTAGCATCAAGATAGTAATGTGCATTTTGAGGCAAGTGAACTAATTCAATTGTGTCATCTACTGGTAAGCTTAACGCACTCGCCCAGGCCTTTACTATTCGAGTAAACAGGTTATCACTCTCTACATCTATTTTACCTGTACAGTGATACCGGTCCTTATTGAAAAACAGTACACAATGATAATGCTGGTGGTGAGCAGTGTTCTGCTCCCTAGCCCAAATATACCTAATATTGCATCGGTGTGGCGTTTTACCCTCACGAGCTTTACGTTTTGTATCGGCTTTAATTTGTGACTCAAGAGAGGCAATAAACCGAGTACACACTTTGTTGCTATTTAGATTAATCGTATTTGAATGTGTAGGTAGCCTTAAATCAATTCTGACTGCAAACGTTCTTTTATGTTCAGTACATGCAGCAAGCATGACTTTTTCAATAGCATCTAAATAGGGAATAACTAAAGGCTGATTATCTCTAGCGAGCGTTTTAAATTGCTTGTAAGTAGGGTTAGTTGTTTGCGTGTACTGCGTTGGGTTATTCATTCTATTTATCCTGATAGGTATTAGTTCATATCAGGTGTGTGAGCAGTAGTTTTTTAATTTGTATTTGTTGTGATAATGACTTCGTTACTAGTAGCTCTAATAAATATTACCAAACCGAAATTTACATTAATAAAATTAGCTTAGTTTGTGGTGGTTAATTTCATGAGCAAAATACAGAGATGGTGTTTAGCGTATTCATAATTGCTCTGAAGTTATGACTGATTTATAAAAGTAAGCGAAGGAGCTTTGAATGCAATGTAAAATAGCATATTCACCATTTTTTAAATGAAAGTTGGGATCTTTGAAGTCAACATGCGAATAACTTTTTTTTATTTGACCGCTAAATTCAATATTAGAGGAAACTAGAAGGTTTTTAATAGAGGCAATATCAGGAGCCCAAACTTTTGTTGGCGTATTTACTATTTCCATTTCAATTTTACAATTTTTTGATTTTAAGCTCGCAATCCAATTCGAGTATTGTTTAAATTCACGAGAGTGATCTAAATTATTATTTCTCTTATGTTCGTAAAAATGGAATAAAATATAGTGTATAAGTATGTTTGCAAAATTACTCATGAGCTTGGACGTTATGTTACCGTTAACATTATCCATAGTTCTAGACTTCAAAGGGCCAAAAATTCTATTACTTGAGTCTTCTTCTGATACCGGGTTTATTATATTATTTCCATAGCGCACTATTTTAAGTAAACCGCAGGTGACAAGCCTGAATAATACATCATCTAAGTACTTAAAAACTTGTAGAGGTTGTTGACTTAAAAACTGATATTCATCATTTAGATCAGAAGTATCTTTTATCCATTCATGTTTAAAACGAAGTAAATCCAAAAAAAAAGTATCTTGCCTTTTGGGTTGTTTTTGGAGTAAAGGTAGAAATATAGCTGTGTAATACCTGAGCTTATTTTTATCAGTTAGAAATCGCCACTTGATTATCTGACGCATTTTTATTACGTAAAGGCTATGTGTTTGTTTGTTGTGATTAATTAAAAAAGTAGAGCTGCGTTTTAAGTTAATTCCTTTATTTTTCTTTATTGGCTTAGGCTCTTTTCCTTCCAGAATAGCAAGTTCTTTTATTGTACAACCCGTCACAGGCTGGCTTAACAACTTCATGTTCTTTAAGTGTTTAATACCAGTTTTTAGCTCAGTGAGTTTCAGCCCACATGCTTTAGCGATTTCTGGCTTTGAAAAGTTCTCAACATAACCAAATTCATCTTGGTTTAATAAAAAGAAAGACCACACTAATTTTGTAGGTGCGTATTCTCATGACTTTGATCACCGATTCTCATCAGCTTTGATC
>TARA_B110000046_G_scaffold75215_1_pt1 | contig 41219 bp, 33 predicted proteins | sample TARA_B110000046 | Tara Oceans TARA_B110000046 (sample SAMEA4397157) | marine metagenome | biome: Polar Biome; feature: [DCM] deep chlorophyll maximum layer (ENVO:01000326); material: water (ENVO:00002006), including particulate matter (ENVO:01000060) such as... | depth 40 m
TTATGAGCAATTGCCTCTAAATGAGGTTGTAATAAATTGGCACCTAAGGCGCAATTAAATCCTATAGAAAATAAAGAAATGTGGGAAACAGAAATTAAAAATGCTTCTGCAGTTTGACCAGATAGTGTTCTACCAGATGCATCTGTAATCGTGCCGCTAAGCATGATTGGAATTTCGAGATCTCGTTCATCTTTCACCTCTTCAATCGCAAACAAAGCTGCCTTCGCATTCAAGGTGTCAAAAACAGTTTCTACCAATAATACATCTACACCACCATCTATTAAAGCTTCTACCTGTTGTTTGTAAGCAATTCTTAAATCGTTAAAAGTAACGGCTCTATACCCAGGATCATTTACATCTGGAGACATGCTTGCCGTTCTATTTGTGGGCCCAATTGCACCCGCTACAAACCTCGGTTTGTGGGGTTCTCTCGCTGTAAACACTGCAGCAACTTCTTTGGCAATTTTTGCAGATTGATAGTTTAGCTCATAGACCAAATCTTCTAGTTGATAGTCTGCCATGGCAATGGTAGTTCCCGAAAACGTATTGGTTTCCACAATATCTGCACCTGCCTCAAAATATTTTGCGTGAATTGTTTTGATCGCTTCAGGTTGCGTTAAAGTCAATAAATCATTATTGCCCTGAAGCGGCGTAGGATAGTCTTTAAAACGAACTCCTCTAAAATCTTCTTCCGAAAATTTATAAGCTTGTAACATGGTGCCCATAGCGCCATCGAGCACTAGGATTCTCTTTTTAATTTCTGTTGTAATTTCTGACATTTTTTGATATTATTATCAATATATGTCATCAGGAAAGGTGTTTTTTTCGCTGTTATCTGTCAAGTTAAAAACTTGTAGAATGTAGCACCTTTCTCATAAATGAGAGGTTGCCAAGGCTTCAATGGGTCTAATCCCTCTGCCTTTCGTGATAACGTAATCAATAAGTGTATGAACTGAGGTGCAAATAAAAGCATTCTTTTTTTATTTACACCCTTCTAACTTTAAAATATTCTATAATAGGCCAAATTTAAGTAGCCGCTACTCTTCAAAAATACGATTATGCTTTCTCAAATAATGAGGAGGACAAATACCGATCTCCCCGATCGCAAATAATAGCAACCACCACTCCTTTTTCTAACTTCTCTGCTACTCTTATAGCAGTAAATACAGAACCTCCACTGCTCATTCCTGCAAAAATTCCTTCTTCGGAGGCCAATCTTTGGGTCATTGCTTTTGCTTCTTTTTCACTAACCTCTATTACCTGATCTACCTTTGCAGCGTTAAAGATTGCTGGGAGATATTCTTGAGGCCATTTTCTAATTCCAGGGATTTTAGCACCGTCTTTTGGCTGTGCACCAATTATTTGAATGTTTTTGTTCTGCTCTTTTAGAAAACTCGAAACCCCCATTATCGTTCCCGTAGTTCCCATTGCTGCAATAAAATGGGTTACTTCCCCCTCCGTATCGCTCCAAATTTCTGGTCCTGTAGTTTTATAATGTGCTTTTGCATTGTCTGGATTGTCAAACTGATTCAGTCTAAAATAGCCTTTTTTATATTTTAAATCCAACGCATGATCTCTAGAACCTTCAATTCCTAATGCTGCAGGAGTTAAAATTACCTCTGCTCCATACGCACGCATTGTTTTTATACGCTCTATGGTTGCATTCTCTGGCATCACTAATACCATATGTACCCCTAAAACCTTTGCCATTAAGGCCAGCGCAATTCCTGTATTTCCACTGGTTGCCTCGACTAAGGTATCTCCCTTTTTAATGTTTTTTCGCTTCAATGCTTGGGAAATCATATTGTAAGCAGCCCTGTCTTTTACACTTCCTCCAGGGTTGTTTCCTTCTAATTTTAGCAATAAAGTAACCCCCTCTTTTTTAAAGATTTGCTGGGCTTCTACCAGCGGCGTATTTCCTACAAAATCTATGATACTTTTTGTTTTCATGTCCTCATTATTCTCTTTTGATGCTGTCCGTTGCACGCCACTATCTTCTTTGAAAGATCTTATTTTCTGATTGCAAGGTAACCACTGAATTTTCTAAAACAGACTCCGTAATACAAACATTTGCACCAATGACCGCGTTTGCGCCAACCACTACATCCCCTCCTAAAATGGTTGCATTGGCATATACAACCACATTGTCTTCTATTGTTGGATGCCTTTTTTCGGAAGCCATACTTTTCTTTGCCTGAATTCCTCCTAAAGTTACCCCTTGAAAAATAGTTACATTATGCTTAATAATTGTGGTTTCCCCAATCACAATTCCGGTAGCATGGTCTATAAAAAAAGAATTTCCAATTTGTGCTCCAGGATGGATGTCTGTCCCTGTTACACTGTGCGCATGCTCACTCATCATTCTTGGTAAAATAGCAATTCCTTGCGCTAAAAGCTGCGTACTTAAACGATATACAGCAATGGCATAAAAGCCAGGGTATGCCAAATAAACTTCTCTTAAACTTTTGGCTGCTGGATCACTCTGATAAGCAGCCAATGCATCTAAATCTAATTTTTTTCTAATGCCCGTAAACTCCTTTTCAAAATCCAACCAAAAACAAGCTTTATTTTCAATAGACAAACGCTCTAAGATTATTAAAAACTTACTTTTAGTATGTACTTGATTTTCCTGCTGATACTGTGTATCAAACAAACAATTAATCAACTCTTTTGTAAAGAGGGCGACCGCATCTCGCAAACACATGCTGTAATTTTTAAATTCGGTTTTTGTTGCTACTACTTTCATATTTATGATTCTGGAGCCAATGTTACTTCTAAACCGTTCGCCGCTGCCGTCATTTGAATTTGACACCCCAAGCGACTATTGTCTTCTACATAAAAAGCTTCCGCTAACATCGCGTCTTCATCCTCAGATATTGCGGGTAATTCATGGTCTGATGTTACATAACATTGACAGGACGCGCACATGGCCATACCACCACAAATACCGATGGTTCCTTCTTCTGCTAATTCGTAAGACCGGACAATTTCCATGAGGTTCATCGCCATATCCGTGGGCGCCACAACAGCATGTATTACTCCATTTCTATCTGTTATTTTTATATTGATGTCTTGCATCGCTCTCTGTAATTTAAATATTGTCTGCAAAGTTACGTAAACCTTACAAAAACTTTACTATTCTATCGCTTTAACCACCGCTTTTGGTGCTTCTTTCCGTGTTCCATCAAAACCGTCTATACCACCCACTGTTGTGTATTTCATCACATACTTTTTATTTGGGAAGATTCTTTTATAGGCACTCTGGCACATTAAGGTGGCTTCATGAAAACCACAAAGAATTAATTTTAATTTCCCCGGATACGTGTTTACATCTCCAATAGCATACACTCCTGGTATGTTTGTTTGATAATCGAACGTGTCTACCTTAATGGCGTTTTTCTCAATATCTAATCCCCAATTACCAATGGGGCCCAACTTGGGTGTCAATCCAAATAGAGGGATAAAATGATCTGCATCTACAATAAAAGCATCTTCTCCTTTTTTCTCAACAGCAACTCCAGTTACTTTATCGGTTCCTAAAATTCCTTTTACCTCTGCCGGAGTAATTAGTCTAATTTTTCCTAAATTTTTTAATTCTTGTACTTTCTCTACGGAATCTAAAGCGCCTCTAAACTCGTTTCTTCTATGAATTAAAGTAACCTCAGCTGCAATATTAGATAAAAAAATTGCCCAATCTAAAGCAGAGTCTCCACCACCAGAAATTACTACTTTTTTATCGCGATACAATTCTGGCTCTTTAATAATATATTCTACCCCTGTATCTTCAAAATCTGCAATATTGGGTAGCAAGGGTTTTCTTGGCTCAAAACTTCCTAAACCCCCAGCAATAGCCACAATTTTTGCGTGGTGCTTTGTGCCTTTGTTAGTCGTTACAATAAAACTAGCGTCTGCTTGCTTTTCAATCGTTTCTGCTCTTTCACCTAGAGTAAAACCTGGTTCAAATTGCTTGCTTTGTTCTATTAGTTTCTGTGTTAAATCTCCTGCTAAAATTTCTGGGTATGCAGGAATATCATAAATAGGTTTCTTCGGATAAATCTCAGAACATTGACCGCCAGGCTGAGGTAAAGCGTCAATTAAATGACATTTTAATTTTAATAAACCCGCTTCAAAAACGGTAAATAATCCTGTGGGCCCTGCACCAATAATTAGTATATCTGTTGTAATCATTCTTTTCTGTTTTACTCAACCAAGCTTTTTGTAAACTCGTTTAATTTTTCTACTTTTTCTTCAAAGTTTCCTTTGATCGTTTTTCTATACTCGTTTAAATTCTTTACGAAATCATCTATGTTTTCTGGAATTACATCTTCAAAAAACTGACGCAATCTTTTAGCAGTTGTAGGTGATTTTCCATTGGTAGAAATGGCTATTTTCACATTTCCTTTGGTTACAATTCCACCCATATAAAAATCGCAATATGGCGGATTATCAGCAACATTTACTAATTTAGAAACAGCTCTGCAATCTTTCCAAACCTGTACGTTGATTTCTGGAACATCTGTGGTTGCAACCACCATATGCTTTCCTTCTAAATAGCGTTTATGATAGCCATCGTTCACAAGTGTAACGCAGCCTTTTTTAGCCAAATTAATGGTGCCTTCTCTAAACATCGGTGAGACCATCGTTACATGTGCATCTGGACTCGATTTTAACAAAAAAGTTAATTTTTCTTCCGCAACATTACCACCACCCACAATAAGTACATTTAAATTTTTTGCTTTTAAAAAAATAGGATATAAATTATTTCTTTCCATCACCGTATATTATGCAGTTAATTCTTTGACATTAGCTTGTTGAACACGCATGAAACCTGTGTGATGTTTTACCACTTCTCCGAAAACAATGATTGCGGGATTGCTTAAATTTTTTTCTTTTACAATATCCAAAATTGTATCCACAGTGCCAATCCCTACTTTTTCATTTGTTCTGGTGCCATTTTGAATTATTGCGACTGGCAACTCATTTTTATTTTCCTGTTGAAATAACTTTATAATTTCAGGCAATTTTCCCATGCCCATTAACACAACAACTGTTGCATTCGATTTTGCTGCAAGCGCAATGTCTTTTGATAATTTATGTTCTTTTGTAGTTCCTGTAATTACCCAAAAACTTTCGGCACTTCCACGCTTTGTCAACGGGATGTTTTGCGCTGCAGGAACTGCCAATGACGAGGAAATTCCAGGAACCATTGCTGTTTCAATGCCAAAACTTGCTGCAAACTCCATTTCCTCTGCTCCTCTTCCAAAAATAAAAGGATCGCCACCCTTTAAACGCACTACATGCCCATGTGATGCCGCTCTTGCAACGATTAAATCGTTAATTTGATCTTGCTGATAAGTATAACAACCCCTGCGTTTTCCTACAAAAATTATTTCTGCATTCGGATTTACAAAGTCTAACAATTCTTCATTTACCAGCGCATCATACAAAACAACATCTGCTATTTTTAAAACTTTAAGCGCCTTTAACGTAATTAAATCTACATCGCCAGGCCCCGCACCAACCACTGTTAATTTTGGATTTTTATACATGACTAACGACTGCTTTTCGGTACGCATCTATTTTTTTATAAAAAGAAGTCGCTTCGCTTAAATACTGTTCAGCAAATACTTTTGTTGGCTTCTCTTGCTTTATCTGATAGACCAAATCTTCAAAAGAAGTAGGCAAAACTATTTTTTTAGTTTTTACAAAATGCGCTTGAAAATCTGTAATAATTCCCGCCTGTGTATTTGTTTTTATCTCTTCGGAAATCAACAATGCTTTTGCAGTATTTACAAGAGCCGTATAGGAATGATAAATACTATCTGAAAATTTATTTTCTTTCAAAGCGGCAGTTGAATTCGTGATTTTCTCTTCACTTTCGAATAATAGCGTCGCTATTAAATCAATCACCACTCCAGCACATTCACCAACGCCAATTGCTTTTACATAGTTTTCTGAATGCCCCCAATCTATAAAATCATTGGGCGCTAAATTGGAGGTATCCGACAATTCTTTCAATAGATCATAGAAATAAATTTTTCCTTGTCGATCATAATATGCTAAAAACGATTCCTCTTCTTCCTTATTCTTAGCAAGGTCATTCAATAAAAAACGCAGTGCTTCTGGACCTCTTTTACTTGGGATTTTAATTAGTTTATCCGAAAATCGACCTTTTCCATTCCCTAAAATACCACCACCCACTAATACTTGTAAAGCAGGAGCTTGCAAAGCACCTACTTTAATAGACATTCCTTGGAAGCCAATATGCGCCATGTTGTGCTGCCCACAAGCATTCATACAACCACTAATCTTAATAGCAATTTCTTTATTATTCAAATACTGTGGATATTCTTCTTCCAATACTTTTTCTAGCACAACCGCAATCCCTGTACTGCTCGAAATCCCTAAATTACACGTATCTGTTCCTGGGCAGGCGGTGATATCTGCCGTAGAATTGTACCCTGGATTTGCAAAGCCTAATTTTTGTAATTCGACGTAAAAAAAGGGGAGTAACTCCTCCCGAACATGTCGAATTAAAATATTCTGTCGCAGCGTCAATCGAATTTCATTGGCTGCATATTTTTTCACTAAATCTGCCAACAAACGGGCCTTTGGTGTATAAAAATCACCTAAATGCACTTTAATTCCAATGGCAAATAACCCTGGCTGCTTTTGTGCGATAACATTGCTTTCTTTCCATTTTTGAAAAGCAACTTCCTTTTCAATTTTAATTACAGGAATGGCAAACTCCTGAAAAGAAATGGCTTGTTCAAACGCCGTGGTATCTACTTTAAATATTTGGTATTCTAAGGTCTGTATTTCGGCTGCAACTAGTTCCAAAAAAGAGGTAATTCCCACCTCTTTTACCAAAAATTTTAACCGTGCTTTTGCTCTTTTTGCACGCTCACCAAAGCGATCAAAAACTCTTAAGACTCCTTCTATTGTAGGTATTAAAAGATCCTCGTCTAAAAATTCATAAATAACATCTGCATGTCTTGGCTGTGAGCCTAAGCCCCCTCCTAATAAAACTTTAAATCCTTTTTTAACAACCCCATGCACTGTTTTTATCTTCGCAATAAAACCCAAATCGTGGATAAAACTAATGGCAGTATCATCCTCTGTGCCCGAAAAAGACATTTTAAACTTACGCCCCATCTCTTGGCAAATTGGATTTCTTAAAAAGAATTTAAATGCGGCATCTGCATAGGGTGAAACGTCAAAAGGCTCTGCACTGTCTATTCCTGCCGTTTCGGATGCCGTAATATTTCTAACAGCATTTCCACAGGCCTCTCGTAAAGTAATGTCCTCTTTTTCTAATTGTGCCCAGAGCTCAGGAGTTCTGTCTAAATTCACATGGTGGATTTGAATATCCTGCCGTGTTGTAATGTGCAATCTTCCACGAGAATATTCATCAGAAACCGCAGCAATTCTATGCAGTTGCTCACTGGTCACCCTTCCATAAGGTAATTTAATACGTATCATTTGAACCCCAAATTGCCGCTGTCCATAAACACCTCTTGCCAGACGCAAACTTCTAAAGCGTTCCTCATCTATTTTTCCTTCTTTAAAAAGATGAATTTTACGTTCTAATTCTAGAATATCTTTTTCTACAATTGGGTTTTCTATTTCAGTTCTAAAACTTTGCATAATTTTTTATTTTTTATCGGATAAACCCAACCCCTACTGTATTGTTTGTTTTCGGGTGTATTAAAATGAAAGATCCATTCGATTTATTGTCTTTATAAGTATCAAACAAGAATGGTTTACTCAATTTTAATTGAACCTCACCGATCTGATTTAATCGCAATTCTGATGGATTTTCTTCTATTCCTGAAAAATCAGTTTTAATAATACTTGATAATTGTGTGATTTTTGCTTGTGCATCATTTACACCATGTTTTATATAATATTTCTGTGATGCTTGCAAAGGATCCTTATCCATCCAACAAATAGTAGCATCAATTTTTTTAGAAATGTTGGGTTCTTCATTTACTTTTACTAGCATATCCCCACGACTCACGTTTACATTATCTTCTAAAGTGATGGTCACAGAACTGCCTCTTTTCGCTCTTGCGTATTCTTTATCAAAAAAATGAATACTCTTAATTCTTGACTTTGTTTGAGAAGGCAATACAGCAACTTCATCTCCAATTGCCAAATCTCCACCATAAATTTTACCTGCATATCCTCTAAAATCGTGGTAATCATCGGTTTTGGGCCTGATAACAGTTTGCACAGGAAAGCGAACTTGAGAAACCTCAGCAATATCTTCCGTATTTAACGCTTCTAAGTGATGCATTAAAGTTTCACCTGTGTACCAAGGCATGTTTTCTGACGCCACAACTACATTATCTCCCTGTAAAGCAGACAAAGGAATGAAGGTTAAATTCTGACTTTTATATTCACTTTTACTTGCTAAATATTCAATTTCTCCTTTGATTGTATTGTATTTCTCTTCAGAGAAATCGACCAAATCCATTTTATTAATCGCAATTACCACGTCTTTAATTCGCAGTAAATTATTAATAAAAAAATGACGATATGTTTGCTCGACAACACCATTTCTGGCATCAATCAATACAATTGAAGCTTGCGCAGTTGAAGCACCCGTGACCATATTTCTAGTATATTCTATATGTCCTGGGGTATCGGCAATGATGAAACTCTTTTTTCTCGTTGAAAAATAAATATGCGCTACATCAATCGTGATTCCTTGCTCACGTTCTGCAACCAAACCATCTGTTGCTAAAGAAAAATCTAAATAATCGAAACCACGTTGTCTACTTTTTTCTTCGATTGCTTCTAATTTATCATCAGTCAGTGATTTTGTATCGTATAAAATGCGTCCAATCAAGGTACTTTTACCATCATCGACACTTCCTGCTGTTGCTATTTTTAGTACTTTCATTTTTAATGGGCTACTGGGTTTTCGCTTATTCGCTACTTGCCTAATTCTATATTCTATTATTTTTACTACTGGCTGTCTCCCAGAAACGAAATGCAAAAAACTTGTAAAACAAATTTTAAAAATACCCTTGCTGCTTGCGCCTTTCCATGGCCGCTTCAGAACGTTTATCATCAATTCTTGCCCCTCTTTCCGAAATGGAAGAATCTCTGATTTCTGCTACTACTTTTGCAATATCTATAGCATCAGATAACACGGCTGCTGTGCAACTCATATCTCCCACAGTTCTAAAGCGAACCATTCTTTCTTCTACTTTCTCTTCTTTATCTCGATAGACAATTTCATCATCTGCAGACCAAATTAATCCATCTCTATAAAATGTTTTTCTTTTGTGTGCAAAATAAATAGAAGGAATTTCAATGCTTTCTTGGGCTATATATGACCAAACGTCTAATTCTGTCCAATTTGAAATTGGGAATACACGTACATTTTGTCCCAAATCAATTTTACCATTTAACATATCAAAGACCTCTGGACGTTGGTTTTTTTCATCCCATTGTCCAAAATCATCTCTTACCGAAAAAATTCTTTCTTTGGCTCTGGCCTTCTCTTCATCTCTTCTTGCACCTCCAATACAGGCGTCAAAACCAAATTCTTCAATCGCATCTAATAAGGTTTCCGTCTGCAACATATTTCTGCTTGCATACCTTCCTGTTTCCTCTTTTACACGACCATTATCTATATTGTCTTGTACATTTCTAATAATTAGTTCAACGCCCAACTCTTTAACTAATCGGTCTCGAAATTCGATGGTCTCAGGAAAATTATGACCCGTATCTATATGCATGAATGGAAACGGAATTTTTGCAGGAAAAAAAGCTTTTTGTGCCAAACGCACTAGCGTTATACTGTCTTTTCCTCCAGAAAAAAGTAAGACCGGTTTTTCAAACTGCGCTACTACTTCTCTAAATATATAAATTGCTTCACTTTCTAAAGCATCTACTTCTATCGTTCTTTGATTCATAATCATTTCTTTTAGATATGCAAACCACATTCTCTATTGTCTTCTACTTTTGTGGGGTCATAATATGTAAACTCATTGGGTAAATCTTGCTGCGTTAAGTACACATCTAAGTCTTGGTCTGACCAATGATAAAAAGGACTCACTTTTAAAATACCGTCCTTACTTTTAGAAACAATATCAAGACCATCTCTAAAAGCTGTTTGCCCTTTCCTTAAGTTTGTAAACCAAACATCTGGTTGCGCTACTGCCATAGCTCTAGCAAACGGTTCTAGCTTCACCTGATCGGTAAAAATTCTGTGTTTTGGATCTTCTATTGAAGGCACTCCTAAAACTATGTTTCTATAGGCAACAGTCTGTTTTGGGACATATAACTCAATATTTAAACTTAATTTAGCAATAATATCTGCAGCATGTTTATAGGTTTGTACTGTATTATAACCGGTATCACACCAGACTACTTTAATGTCTTTTTTTATGACTGAAACCGCCTTTAAAATAGCAACCTCATACGGTCTAAAGTTTGTGGTTATGATCGGTTTTTTTGCAAGTTCCAGTGCCCATGAAATTATTTCAAAGGGGCTTTTATCCCGCAGTTCTTTATTTATTTCTGCTACATTCATACCTGCTATTTTCCCCATTTAATGGTGTTCCAAATTCTTTCGTGAAAGAAGTACAATACTAATTTTGTAATAAAATCTACCGAAGCTATCGAAGTTGCCAACCTAATTTCTCCCGTTAAAAAATAAGCGACCAGCAACGTATCTATCGTACCGATGCACCTCCAGCTTAACGCTTTTAGAACACTTCGCAACGGTTTTTCAGAAGCTTTCGCCTCTTCAAAACCGGTACGCTGTGTTTTCCTACTAAAAATGACTTGTTCTAAAATCATAGTAAATTAATTCAAATAATACCCTATTAATTTAGTAGGATATTACAAATCTACACCAATTTTATTATTTAGACGTAGGATAATTCAAATTATTACATAAACCCCATAGATTTAGTAGATTACTATAATAAAGACCCTATTATTATGAATATCTAATTGATTATGGGTAATACTTGAAAAAAATAAAGAAATTATTGTTGAAAAAAAATAGAGAAATCGCTAAAACTTACAAAGATCTGCTAAAGAAGTGTTTTTAAAGATTACGAGTGTATTGTCGCGCACTTGCATCATTAAACTGTGCACAGCGCAGGTATTTTCATCTGGACAATCGGCACACTTTTCATAGAAATTTAAACTAACACAAGGTACCATAGAAATGGGCCCTTCCAGAATCCGCATGACAGCGGTCATTGGAATTTCTGCAGGCTCTTTTAACAGGTAATATCCACCACCTTTTCCTTTTTTAGAGCCTAAAATTCCATTTTTCCGCAGTGTTAAAAGAATACTTTCTAAAAATTTTAATGAAATATTTTCTTTTTTAGAAATGGTCGCAATGGCCACTGGCGTTTTATTTTCTTGTTTTGCCAAATAAGTAAGCGCCTTTATTCCGTATTTTGTCTTTTTAGAGAGCATAGCGCAAAACTACGGAATTTTAAATTAAATTATCTGATGAGCGCTTGTTCTAAGTCTCTTATAATATCACTTACATTTTCCAATCCAACAGAAACACGTATCAAGCCATCTGTAATTCCAACAGCCAATCTATCTTCTTCAGAAAGCCTTCCGTGTGTGGTAGAAGAGGGGTGCGTAACAATCGTTCTTGTATCTCCTAAATTTGCCGACAAAGAACACATTTCAATGTGATCTAAAAATTTTCTTCCCGCTTCAATCCCTCCTTTTATTTCAAAAACGACAATATTTCCGCCCAACTTCATTTGTCTTTTCGCCACCGCATATTGGGGGTGCGACTTTAAAAAAGGATATTTTACAAAAACGACACAATCCTGCGCTTCTAAAAAATGTGCGACTTTCAATGCATTTTCTGCATGTTTCTCTACTCTTATTGCCAATGTTTCCAAACTTTTGGAGAGCACCCATGCGTTAAATGGAGACATTGCTGGCCCCGTATTTCTTGCAAACAAATAAATGGCGCGCATTAATTCTTTACTTCCAACAGTAACACCACCCAAAACTCTTCCCTGCCCGTCAATTAATTTGGTTGCAGAATGAATCACTAAATCTGCCCCAAACTTTATAGGCTGTTGCACATAAGGCGTTGCAAAACAATTATCAACGATAAAAATTAGCTTGTGCTTTTTAGCAATTCTACCTATTAATTCTAAGTCTAGAATATCTACTCCGGGATTTGTTGGAGTTTCGATGTATACAATCTTTGTGTTTGACTGAATTAAACTTTCTAACAAAGCCACTTCGTGTACCTTAAAATAAGAAGTTTCTATGTTCCATTTTGGTAAAAACTTTGTAAACATGCTATGCGTAGAACCAAAAACAGACCGACAAGAAACTACGTGGTCTCCTGCGTCTAATAAGGCTGCAAAGGTGGAAAATATTGCTGACATTCCAGTTGCGAAGGCATACCCCGCTTCCGCACCTTCCATGCGTACCACCTTGTCAACAAACTCGGTTGTGTTTGGATTAGAAAACCTGCTGTATAAATTGCGCTCTTTTTCTTCAGAAAAGGAAGCGCGCATTTCTTCAGCATCGTCAAAAACAAAACTAGAAGTTAAATACAATGGAGTGGAGTGTTCAGAAAATTGTGTTCTTTCTGTTTGCGTTCTAATGGCTATAGTTTCAAAATTTTTACTCATGGTGCTTTTTGGGGATTAAATACATTCGCTCATGCAGTCTAGCATTAAGACTGCTGCTTGCTTGTGCTATGAATTATTTCTTCGAAATTCGAGTAGGTTCTTGATTTGCAATTTCATAAAACTAATAAACCCAATTAATCATTGTGTTTTGCCAATCTTAAAATATCTCCAAAAACACCCCTTGCAGTAACTTTAGAACCGGCTCCTGCACCCTGTATTACAATGGGTTGGGCTCCATATGATGCCGTATAAATTTCAAAAATAGCATCGGAGCCTTTTAAAGCTCCTAAAGGAGTGTTTTTAGAAACTGAAACTAATTTTACTTCTAAATTTCCAGTTTCTTTAGACAGATCTCCACTTAACTCACCGATATATCGCAAAACACAATTTTCTTCTTGTGCTTCTTTTAACTCCTGATATTCCGCATTCATTGCTTCTAAATTCGATAAAAATTCAGTTCTCGTGCCTGTTCTTAAATTCGTAGGAATTAAATTCTGAATGTTCGCATCTGTCAACTCATTTTCCAACTCCAATTCTCTTGCTAAAATCAGTAATTTACGCGCTACATCATTTCCACCCAAATCTTCTCTAGGATCTGGTTCTGTAAATCCTTGTGCTATGGCATCTTTTAATACCTCAGAAAAAGGCCTATTTTCCTCAGAAAAAGTATTGAATAAATAACTTAAACTCCCAGAAAAAACCCCTTTAATCTTAGTGATGTTCTCTCCAGATTCATGTAAAAGTCGAATGGTATCAATTAAAGGCAACCCTGCTCCCACATTGGTTTCATACAAATATTGCTTTTTGTACATCTTTAAAGTGGCTCGAAGCTCTTTATAAAAATCAAAAGACAAAGTGTTTGCAATTTTATTGCAGGAAACCAAATCGAAACCAGCCGCTATTAAAGGAATGTAATTTTTTACAAAAGAAACACTCGCTGTATTGTCTATCGCAATCAAATTTTCTAAATGATGTGTATTTGTAAAGGCAATTATATCTTGGATTTCAATATTTTCGTGTCCTAAATTCTCTAATTCTTGTTTCCAGTTTTCAGAAACACCGTTTTTTTGTAGCAGCACTTTTTTAGAGCTTGCCACAGCAAAAACATTTAATTGAATTTTTCTTCTTTCTAAAACAGAGGCTGTATTTTCTAAAATCTGATCAATTAAAGTTCCACCCACCAAACCTTTTCCAAAAACAGCAATGTTTATTTTCTTTGCAACGCCAAAAATCTGACCGTGAATTACATTCACCGCCTTATGAAGTTGGTCTTTTTTAACTACCAAACTCACGTTTTTTCCCGTAATGGTATTGTTAAATAATATGGGAACTATTTGATTTTTAATCAAAGCATTGTACGGGAGATGAAATTCACTTAAATCTTGTCCAATAATAGAGATGACCGCTACATTCTCCAGTATCGAAATATGATGTACATCTTGTGCATAAAAATCACTTTCAAATTCTTCTTCTAAGGCTAAAACAGCTTCAGAAGCCCTGTTTGCTTCAATTATCAAACCAATTCCCCGCTCTGAAGATCCCTGAGAGACAATACTTATATTGATGTTTTTGTCGCTTAATGCTCTAAAAATACGCGCATCTACGCCCACTTTACCTAACAAACCTCTTCCTTCAAAATTCAACAACGACACATTGCTAATCGTAGAAATAGACTTTATCCCTTTTTCTGAGGATGCTGCGGTAATTAAAGTACCCGTATCTGCACTATTAAAGGTATTTAAAATACGTAAATTAATGTTTTTTTCTAATAAGGGAATGATTGTTTTTGCATGTAAAATAGTAGCACCAAAATTTGCCAACTCATTTGCTTCTGAAAAAGAAAGCTGCTCAATTTTTTTAGCATCGGGCACTAAATCTGGGTTGGCTGTATATATTCCGCTTACATGTGTGTAATTTTGCAACTCTTCTGCATCTAAATAATTTGCCAATAAAGCCGCAGTATAGTTGCTTCCATTTCTTCCCAACGTAGTGGTTTCTCCTTTTTTATTGATCCCTATAAAACCGGTAACAATATGCAATTTATCTGCATTATTCTTAAAATAAGAAATAATATTTTCCTTTGAAATAGTTTCTATGGGTTGCGCATTTCCAAAATTCCCATCCGTGAGAAGCAACTGACGCGCATCGGTTGCCACGGCATTAATTCCTTGGGCTTGCAATAAATTAGCGAGTAACTTAGCTGCAAACAGTTCTCCTTGCGCTAAGACCTCATCCTTAATTTTAGTACTGTAGTCTCCCAATAAAGAAACGCCCTCAAAAATAGTTTCTAATATTGAAAATTCTTTTGAAAAATCAATGGTAATACTTGGTTTTAGTTGCTCTCTTTTAAAATTTTCAAAATCTGACTTATACTCTTCTTTCGCGGCGGCTTTTTCTAAAATTCCTTCTAAATTGTCTGTTGTATTTCCCCTCGCGGAGGCCACCACAATAATTTTTTCACCCTTCTGGTATTTTCCAAGAATAATAGCAATGGCGTGTTCAATCCCTTTTCCATTTGCTAAAGATCTTCCTCCAAATTTTAATACTTTCATTTTTTTTGTCCGATATTCCTTATTAAAAATAGGTGCTATCATTTTCTGCAGTTGTTCATATTCCATTAAAAAGGCATCATGACCATGCACAGAATTAATTTCACTGTAGGTCACATTTTCTTTTGTCAATGCCAACTTTTTATGTGTTTCTCTGTTTTCTTCTGCTGTAAAAAACAAGTCAGAATCCACACCAATAATATGAATATTCGCCTCAATTCTATCTAAAAACTCTATTCTTTTCTTCCCATTATTAGTAACATCAATTGTCTTTAATAATTGATTCATCAATTTATAAGAAGACAGCTGATAGCGCTCTTGTAATTTTTCACCGTGGTGCAACAACCAGCTCTCTACATTAAATACATCTGAATTGTCTTTTTTAGAGCGATGAAAACGTTCTTTAAAAGAAGAAGGCGTGCGATAACACAACATGGCATGCATTCTTGCATCATGCACAGGATTGTTAGAATTCACTAAAAACTGCTCTTGAATTTGACAATTGGCAATCAACCAATCCGTCGACTTCCAATCAGTGGCAATCGGTAAAAAATGCTGCGTTATTTTAGTTGCTATTGCAACCATCTCCCAGGCAATTCCACCGCCTAAAGACCCACCAATTAGTGCAAATAATTGTGTTATTTTTAATTGCTGTAATCCTTCTAAAAAGATCCTAGCAACATCTCTCGCAATAAAATATTTATAATTTTCAATTAAAAAACCGTCAAAACCATTTCCTGGAATATTAAAAGACAACACCGTATATGTATTGGTATCTATCGCCTTCTCTTCGCCTACAATTGCGTTCCACCAACCTTCTTCTCCAGCAACAGCGCTGTTACCGGTTAATGCATGGTTGATTAACACCACAGGTGCACTTCCTAAATCCTGTCCAAAAACTTGGTAACTTAAATTCAATTCAAGAATCGCAGCCCCCAACTCTGTTGTAAAGTTCTTAATTTTGAGATGTTGTAATTGATTTTTCACTTGACGTTATTAAAACCGCACCTGTTTTAACAACAGGTGCGGTTTTTTTTTAAATGATTATAATGTTGAAAATGCTGCTGTTAAGTCTGCTTTTAAATCCTCTAAATCTTCAATTCCTACAGACAACCGGATCAAGTCTTGCGTTACTCCAGCACTTGCTTGCTCTTCGGTATTTAATTGTTGGTGCGTGGTACTTGCAGGATGAATAATAAGCGATTTTGTATCTCCAATATTTGCTACTAAAGAGAATATCTTTGTAGTATCTGCAATTGCTTTGGCAGCTTCAAAACCTTTTTTAGGTCCAAATGTTACAATTCCACTCTGCCCTTTTGGCAAGTATTTATCTGCTAACGACTTGTACTTGCTACTTTCTAAACCTGGATAATTTACCCAAGCAACCTCGTCTTGCTGTTCTAACCATTTTGCCAACGCCAGTGCATTCTCTGAATGTTGTTTTATTCGAACGGGCAACGTCTCTAAACCTTGCAGAATATTAAAAGCATTCGTTGGACTTAAAGCGGCTCCGTAATCTCGCAACCCTTCCAAAATTAATTTAAAAATATAGGAAGCGGCCCCTAAAGTTTCATAATATTTTAAACCGTGGTATCCTGCAGAAGGTTCTGTAAACTCTGGGAATTTACCGTTTGCCCAATTAAAAGTTCCTGCATCTACAATGGCGCCTCCTAAAGAAGTTCCTTGTCCACCGATGTATTTGGTTAACGAGTGAATTACAATATCTGCACCGTGCTTAATTGGATTTAATAAAACAGGAGTTGCCACTGTATTGTCCACAATAAAGGGCACTTCTGCTTTTTTTGAGTGTACAGCAATTGCTTCTAAATCCAATACATCTAACTTCGGGTTCCCTAGAGACTCCGCAAAAAATGCTCTTGTATTTTCCTGCACTGCTGCTCCAAAGTTATCGGGGTTTGATGCATCTACAAACGTAGTTGTAATTCCAAGTCTTGGTAAGGTTACACTTAGTAAATTATAAGTACCACCGTATAAACTACTGGAAGCAACAATGTGATCTCCTGCTTTTAAAAGTGTTAACAATCCAGTAGCAATTGCTGCGGTACCAGAAGCAAAAACAACCGCTCCAATTCCCCCTTCAACTGCAGTCAAACGGTCTTGTAAAATCTGATTTGTTGGATTGTTTAAACGGGTGTAGATAAAACCCAATTCTTTTAATGAAAAAAGGTTTGCTGCATGTTCTGAATTGTTAAAAACATACGATGTTGTTTGGTAAATAGGAACGGCTGTGGTTCCTCCATTGGTTGTTGTGTCGTGTCCTGCGTGCAACGCGTTGGTTGCTAATTTTAGTGTACTCATTTTTCTATTTTTTTTGAGTTAATACATAAACAAAAAAGTCAAATGCATCAATTTCTATTGATGTACTTACTAGAAAAATGTTATTAAGAAAAATAGGATTTTCCAGAAAGGAAAATTCTTTTTTGTTATCTATCCAATTATAAATAATTGAGTAGAATGTAGCACCTTCTTCATTTCTAAAGGGTTGCTAAGGCTTCATAGGGTCTAATCCCTCTGCCTTTCTTGATAACATTTCAATAAGTTATTGAACTTTGTGAATGCAAATATATGCTTCAAAAAATTTAATATCCAAACAAAAAGTAATTTATTTTTTATTAATAGGGATTTCGCATATTATTCAAGAAAGTTTTATTCATTCTCTAAAAACTATAATTTTAAAACGCTATAATTGATTTATCAATGACGTTATCACAAATAATTATCACTAAAAAAGTAGCTTTTTTAATTTTATAGTGTACTTTTGCAATATTATCAAGGGGAAGATTTGAACTGATTGCAACCTCTTTTGTTGAAACTATTTTAAATTTAAAAATAGCGACAATAAAACAAAATGCTAAAGCAGTAAGTCACTACTTCTTTTAGCATCTGCAATCCATTTTTATTTTCTACAAATCCTTGTTTTTACAAGAGTACTAATTTTAAAGAAGCCTATTTGTTTCGCAAAAGGATTCATTTTATAATACAAAAACAATCTATTATGTCATATTTATTTACCTCAGAAAGTGTTTCTGAAGGACATCCAGACAAAGTTGCAGATCAGATTTCTGATGCACTTATTGATAATTTCTTAGCCTTTGACAAAAACAGCAAAGTTGCTTGTGAAACCCTAGTCACTACGGGACAAGTTTTTTTAGCTGGTGAAGTAAAATCCAAAACCTATTTAGACGTTCAACAAATTGCAAGAGACGTTATTAATAAAATTGGATATACTAAAAGCGCCTATATGTTTGATGGTAATTCTTGCGGCGTACTCTCTGCAATTCACGAACAATCTCCAGATATTAACCGAGGAGTAGACAGGTTTAGCCCAGAAGAGCAAGGTGCCGGAGATCAGGGAATGATGTTTGGCTATGCCACAGACGAAACAGACAATTATATGCCGTTGGCCTTAGAACTATCCCACCGGTTGCTCATTGAATTGGCCTTGTTGCGACGAGAAAATAGCGACATTGATTATTTAAGACCGGATGCAAAGTCTCAGGTGACTATTGAGTATTCTGATGACAATGTACCTCAAAGAATTGATGCCATTGTAATCTCTACACAGCACGATGATTTTGATGCCTCTGATGCAGTAATGTTGACAAGAATTAAGAAAGATCTAGTAGGTATCTTAATTCCTAGAGTCATTGCAAAACTCCCTGCTGATATTCAAAAATTATTCACAGATAACATTACCTATCATATCAACCCTACAGGCATTTTTGTTATTGGCGGCCCGCATGGAGATACTGGTTTAACAGGAAGAAAAATTATTGTAGATACCTATGGTGGAAAAGGTGCACACGGTGGTGGTGCTTTCTCTGGAAAAGACCCTTCTAAAGTAGACAGGTCTGGCGCCTATGCTACGCGACATATTGCAAAAAACTTAGTTGCTGCTGGTGTATGTAAAGAAGTATTGGTACAGGTTTCGTATGCTATTGGCGTTGCCAAACCAACCAGTATCAACGTAGAAACGTATGGAACGGCAACCGTTTCATTAACAGACGGAGAAATTAGTAAAAAAGTAGCCAGCCTTTTTGACATGCGTCCCTATTTTATAGAACAACGTTTGAAATTAAGAACGCCTATTTATTCTGAAACAGCAGCATATGGCCACATGGGAAGAACCCCCGAAATAAAAACAGTAACTTTTTCTAACCCAATGGGAGAAACGGTTTCTGAAGAAGTAGAAACCTTTACTTGGGAAAAATTAGATTATGTTTCCAAAGTAAGAGAAGCTTTTAATCTGTAGTATTTTTCTCACCTCTTAGCTAGCCTTTAGAAACCATTCTAAAGGCTTTTTTTTGCTCAAAACTTTAACAGAAAACACAAGAACTCTTTAACATTATTTTAAGAAATTGAGTATAGTATTTATCTACCTTACGTCTCCTAAAAATATCCAAACCTACCATGATAAAAAAAATAGTTATCAAGCTGCTATTAGTCGCTTTTGTAATTGGTTTTTCAACCGAATCTTCCGCGCAATTTTGGAAGAAAAAGAAAAAAGAAACTCCAAAAGCAGCTGTAAAGCCTAAACCTAAAAAAGACGCCATTAAGCCGTATGATAAAGTGGTTACAAAAGACCATAAAACAGACGATGGTTTGTTTAAAGTACACACAAAAGACGATCTCTATTTATTTGAAATACCAGACTCTCTCTTACAAAGAGAAATGTTAATGGTAACCAGAATTGCTAAAACTGCCAGCGAAATAGGATTTGGCGGTGCAAAAGCAAACACACAAGTACTGCGTTGGGAGAAAAAAAACAAACAAATTTTATTAAGAGTAGTCTCTCATAGCGTTGTTGCAGACACTCTTTTACCCGTGCATGAAGCAGTAGTAAACTCTAATTTAGAACCTATCTTATTTTCTTTTCCTATCAAAGCATTTAGTAAAGACACCACTGCCACCGTTATAGATGCAACTCCCTTGTTTTCTAAAGATGCAAAGCCTCTGGGCTTTCCTGCTTCTTACAGAAAAAAGTATGGCGTAACTCGAATAGATAAAGACCGTTCTTACATTGATCGTGTAAGTAGCTATCCACAAAATATAGAAGTACGGCATGTAAAAACATACCTTGCCAGCAAAGCACCTTCCAACAGTGCACTTGGTTCTATTACGCTAGAAATGAGTAACTCTATGGTTTTATTACCAAAAGTACCTATGAAACGCAGGTATTTTGATGAACGCGTAGGTTGGTTTGCAAGAGGGCAAACAGATTATGGATTGAAAGACCAAAGAAGTAAAACAGTAAAGTATTTAGACAGGTATCGTTTAGAAGTAAAAGACGAAGACATTGAGAAATTTAAAAGTGGAGAACTCGTAGAACCTAAAAAACAAATTGTGTACTATGTAGATAGAGCAACACCAAAAGAATGGGTTCCTTATATTATACAAGGGGTTAATGATTGGCAAGTAGCCTTTGAAGCAGCTGGTTTTAAAAATGCAATTGTTGGAAAAATGGCGCCTACAGAAGCAGAAGACCCAGAATACAGTCCAGAAGATGTGCGGTATTCTGTAATTCGGTATTTAGCCTCTCCGATTCCAAATGCAAACGGACCCCATGTAAGTGATCCAAGATCTGGAGAGATTTTAGAATCTGACATCAACTGGTATCATAATGTAATGACTCTATTGCACAACTGGTTTTTTATTCAAACGGCTGCCATCAATCCAGATGCCAGAGGAAATAATTTTAAAACAGAAACCATGGGCGAACTAATTAAGTTTGTGTCCTCTCATGAACTTGGACATACCATCGGATTGCCGCACAATATGGGGAGTTCTGTAGCCTATCCTGTAGATTCTTTACGCTCTGCAAGTTTTACTTCAAAATACGGAACAGCGCCTTCGATAATGGATTATGCACGTTTTAATTACATCGCACAACCAGAGGATAAAGGCGTTGCTTTAATGCCAAATATTGGTATTTATGACAAATATGCGATTGCTTGGGGATACAGACCTATTCTAGATACCAATGCAAAAGACGAAAAAGCGACCTTAGATGCTTGGATTTTAAAACATGCTGGCGACCCAATGTATCGTTTTGGACACCAACAAGCGGGTGGTGTTGTAGACCCAAGTTCTCAAACAGAAGACTTAGGAGATGATGCAATGAAGGCTTCTATGTATGGAATTAAAAATTTAAAAAGAATTTTACCAAGATTGGAAGAGTGGACCTCTGAAAAGGGAGAGAACTATGATGAATTGTCTACCATGTACGGGCAACTATTAAGTCAGTTTAATAGGTATATGGGCCATGTAACGGCAAATATTGGTGGTGTGTATGAAGAGTACAAAACAGCTGACCAAGAAGGCGCAGTATACACCGAAGTTGCAAAAGAAAAACAAGAAGAAGCTTTACAATTTTTAATTGATGAGTTGTTTGAAACGCCCACTTGGATGTTGGATGAAAATATTTTTAGTAAAACGGAATTTTCTGGTGCTATCGAAAGAGTTCGAGGGTTGCAAGCAAGAACCTTAAACAATATTTTAGATGCTGGTAGAATGGCGAGAATGATTGAGAATGAAACTTTAAATGGTGCCGCTGCATCGTATACGTTGGTAAACATGATGCGCGATGTGCGCAAAGGTGTTTGGAATGAAATTTATACAGGACGTTCTATAGATACCTACAGAAGAAACTTACAAAGAGCACACTTAGATCGATTGGATTATTTACTGAATAAAGCCAAAGACCAAAAAGGAGCAAACAAAGGATATCGTAAAAGAAGTGGCATTAATATCAATCAATCAGATGTAAAATCTATAGCCAGAGGAGAGTTAAAACGTTTACAACGTGATGCTAAGGCAGCTTCTAGAAGAGGAAACACACTTACACGGTACCATTTGCAGGATGTAGTCGATCGGATTGACTTAATTTTAGATCCTAAATAGGTTAAAATCGTATTTTCATACTATAAAAAACCTCGCAAATTTGCGAGGTTTTTTATAGTATAATAACTACAATTAAGACCTTCATAAATTTCTAAAATCAATTTATAGGGTTCTCTACAAACGAGTAACTCAGTTTCTAATACCCTTCTTAGAACCGCAGTAGTAAGAAACCCACTAAGACAATTCACCTCAGAATTATATAATTATATGCATTATTTATTTCCTGAATCCCTTAAAAACTATGCTATATTTGCGCAACGATATTTTTCATGAGCCAGACATTATTATCTTCTCCACTGCAAGGGTTTACAGATTATAAATTTAGAAATGCATTCAATCATTTCTTTGGAGGAATTGATACGTTTTATTCTCCATATATTCGACTCAATGGAAAAATGGTCATTAAAAACTCGTATCAAAAAGACATCTTACTAGAAAACAACACAGCGCTAGAAGTCATCCCACAAATTATTACCAATGATGCAGAGGAGTTTCTATTTGTTTCTAAATATGTGCGTGAATTAGGCTATAAAGAGTTGAACTGGAATTTAGGTTGTCCGTACCCAATGGTTACCAAACGTGGCATGGGCTCTGGTTTAATTAGTGATGCCGAAAAAATAAATAGTATTCTTCATAAAGTACACAATGAATCTGATATTCTTGTTTCTATGAAAATGAGGATGGGCTATGAAAATCCTGAAGAAATATTAGGTGTTTTACCAATTTTAGATACCTATCCTCTTAAAAATATTGCAATTCACGCACGCATTGGGAAGCAATTGTACAAAGGAGGAACAAACTTAGAAGCGTTTCAAAAATGTTTAGACAATAGCAAACATAAAATGTACTACAATGGAGATATTACGTCGGTTGCGGCATTTCATAAACTGCAAGAACGTTTTCCTACCATAGACCATTGGATGATTGGACGCGGACTTATTGCAGATCCTTTTTTACCAAGTATGGTGAAAGCCAATACCACTGAGTATCCTAAAAATAGGTTTGAAATTTTTAATGCTTTTCACGACCGAATTTATCAAGAATATGATGCAGCGCTTTCTGGACCCACACCAATTAAAATGAAAATGCTTGGTTTTTGGGAATACTTTGCTCAAAGTTTTTCAAACCCTCAAAAAACTTTCAAAAAGATTAAAAAAGCCAACAGTCCGAAAAATTACGGAATTGCAGTGCGTGAGATTTTTAAAGAAGCAAAAAATAGCTAATTTACTTCAACTTAAATTGCATTTTTACCGGCAGATGGTCTGATACTTGTTCAAATTGATGCAGCACACTTCCAGCGATATATTCAATAGAATTCTTCGTGTAAAAAATATAATCAATCCTTTTGTGCGGATTTTTAGTATCAAATGTATTGTCAATAGCACTGGGAATAAAAGCAGCATTCCCAACGGTTGGCATGGCAAATAATTCCTGAATCGCGGCCGCTTTGTCCCGAGCTTTAGAATTAAAATCACCTAATAAAATTGTTGGGTACTTCGTTTTATATTGTTTGAACAATTTTAAAACCTGGTCAAATTGCTGCACCCTTGTCTCCTTGTCAAAAGCTTCTAAATGCACACTTATCAATACAACTTCTTGGCCATTTAAAACAACCTTTACCACCTGTGCTAAACGCTCTAAGTAAAAAGCATCTCTATAGAATGGCGTAGTTTTTACGCGTTCTAAAACAATTCTTTGCGCAGCTTTAAGGGGGTATTTACTCAAGATCGACTGTCCTGAAACTATCTTTCCAAAATGCATTTTTATTGGCCAATAGGGAAAAGGAACGTAGTTTTCATCCCAATTAATAGCTTCGAAAACATAGGTATACCCCAATTTTGAAATTTCATTTTGCTGGTCTACGTGATAAGAACGTGCGGCATTAAAATCAATCTCCTGGAAGGCAATGATATCTGGATTTACTGCTTTCAATTCCTTTAAAACCTTTTGCAAGTTCGTGTCAAAGAGTTCTTTTGGCTTTGCCAGAGGCCGATTGTTTGTCATGCCACTTAAATAACCAATATTGTAAGTAACAATACTAAAAACAGAATCACGTTGCACTGTGGTCGCATATTGATTTGTCTTCAGCTTGGAGTACTCTTTCGAATCCATTGCAGCAGATGAGGCCCAAAAGAACCAAAATACGACAACACATGGCACGGCTAAAAAAAGATAAAAACTAAATTTTAAACTTTTTTTCATTCCGGTACGGTCGTGTTTTCTTTTTTAAAGTCCGCTAAAATAGTAGCAATTACGGCATCTGTTCTCTTTGTATCAATATCATACTTCAAACTCAAGCTTTTCTTCTCAGGAAACTGTTCTATCGTAACCGTGGTTGATGGGAAAGCAAAATCTACACCTAATTCTTTCGCTAATTTTACAATCGCCATGTGCAATCGGTGCTTCGAAGATTGCTCTATGCCCCACGCCAAACTCTTAAAATACACATTGACCATAATTAATAAAGCAGAATCACCGAAACCTGTAAACTCTACATTAAAAGAATCTGAACGTGTTTCTGGATGCGCAATGATTAGCGCTCTAACGCCTTTTACAAAAGCCTCAATTAATTCTGGTGGTGTATCATACCGCAAGCCTAAATTTGTATTATAACGTCTAAATAAACGCAAGCCTTTGTTGTTAATAATAATTTCAGACAACTTGCTGTTTGGTATCTGATATACTGAGGTGTCTGCAGCCCGCACACTTGTAGACCTAAAACCAACTTTCTCTACCGTACCTACAACCTCTCCTGCTTCAATCCAATCCTCGATATGAAAAGGTTTATCGAGAAAAATCATGATAGTTCCAATCAAATTCTTGACCGTGTCTTGCGATGCCAAGGCCACAGCCAAACCACCAATTGTTGCACCTGCCAACATCGTTGTAGCATCTACTCCAAAAAGAATTAACAATCGAAAAACCCCAATTACAATAACAAGGCCTGTAAAAAAACTATCTAAAATGGGAACCAACTGATCATCTAATCTTCCGTGTGATTTTTCTGCAAAAATGCCATAGATATACATGACCACCTGCACCAACTTCAAGAAAACATAAATCCAGAAGATCGTTTCAGCAATATTTAAACCTAATAACACCCAATGATTAATATCTAACCCAAATTGTAGGGACGGAAAAACTTTCGCCAGAAAAGCCACCGTTACTAATAAACTTATGGGATGCGCTAATTTTTTAAGTACTTCATTTATTTCTAAATTGGTGTTTTTTGTGATTTTCTGTTGCATTCTCCGTAAGATAAAAAAGGCCAGTCTTTTTATCAGTAAAAAAAGCAGGTACGCTAAAACAATAACCAATACAAGCCCAACCAGCTGCCACAACTCAACACCGATCATTTTGTTATGACCCGAAATGGGTATTAAACTTTGTATTTTTTGAACATACCACGGATATACTTCTTTGTATAAATTTTCAATTTTGGATACGGTTTCAGAAGAATAATACCAGTTTCCTTCTATTTTCTCTACATAAATTTGAGGCATCCTTTGTGGAAATAATACGTATCGGGAATACGACGTGTATCCAATAGAGTCTTTATAATTTGCATTTGTAGGAATCCTGTTCACATCTACATACAGCCCTTTGCCATCTAACACTTGTTTTATTTTAATGGCCTTTTTAATTGCAAGCTCTTCAGAGAGCCCTAAAATTGTTTTTGCTGCTTTTTCCGGCTCAAAAGAATCAGATTGTAAGAAATACAAATGGGTATACACCGTTGCATGCGGATTGCTAATATCTACACGGATGGTATCTTGAGCCACTGCAAATACTGGTAATACTAAAAGGAACCACAGAAATATTTTCATCTTTTCGTCTTTAAAAGGGGTGAAACTAAAAACAAATTTAAACCTTTTCAATTTTCTAATGTCAAAGAAGCATAAATAAAATAAAACTACAAGTGTGATGCACCGCATCACACTTGTAGTTTTAGTACTTGTCTTTACATTTAGAATACCTGAATAGAAAAAAAGAGTTTCTAAAAAATTCGCAATTTAGAACAACACAACAAACACGTTTATAAGCTAATAAAAAATGTATCCACAATAAACTACGGAAAAGAAAGGAAAAGCGCAAAAAACAAGAAGCCCTAAAAGATAATTGAGGCAATGATTCCAGCAAAAAGAGTTGATTTCCTACTTAAAATTGAATACTTATTTTTACTTCTTATTCTTTAAACCAGCCAGCATACTTTATGTAATTATCTGCAATTCTATTTATTTCTCCTGAAATTAATTCTTGTGAAATATCTTTTACTTTTTTAGCAGGAACACCTGCATAAATACTCCCGCTTTCTACATGTGTATTTTTAGTAACCACAGCTCCAGCGGCAATAATAGAATTCGATTCGATTGTACAATCGTCCATAATAATACTTCCCATACCTACCAAAACATTGTCTTGAATTGTACAGCCGTGCACAATGGCATTGTGACCAATTGAAACATTATTCCCAATAATAGTAGGTGACTTTAAGTACGTTGCATGAATGACAGCGCCGTCTTGAATATTTACTTTATTCCCTATTTTTATATAGTGAACATCTCCACGAATTACGGCATTAAACCAAATTGAGCATCCTTCACCAAGAGAAACATCTCCAACAATAGTTGCATTTTCTGCTACATAACAATCTTTTGGTATTTGTGGCTGTTTCCCGTTTACAGGTTTTATAATTGGCATATTTTCTTATTTAAAAGTCTACAAGCGCTTACTTTTTGGAGTGGTAACTAAAAAGAGCTTTGTACAGTTTAATTTTACACTCCTTTTTATTTTATACAACCACCGCAAAAGAAGAAAGAGCTGCTTCTTTTGAGATCTTTAAAAAGCAGTAAAAAATTATTTTCTTTCTATGAATAAGCGCTCACCTATCGAAATTGTATTGTCTATTAGATTATTACTAGCTTTTAAAACCGCAATAGAAACTTTAAACTTTTTAGAAATAGCATACAAAGTATCCCCTTTTCTAACTTTATAGTAGCGTCCTCTTTTTTTTGCTTTTTTAGACGATTTTTTATTGAGTTTTTTTATTTTTTTAGTGAAGCCCGATTCTTCCACTTTGTCAAATTTATACAGCTCATATTCCTTTATAAATTTTAAAAGCTTTGCTGGATATTTTTTATCAGTAGCATACCCTGCTTTTCGAAGACCGTAAGCCCATTTTTTATAGTCTTTAATATCATATTCAAATAAAAAAGCATAGCGCCTTCTCTGTGTTAAAAACAATGAATGATCCTTGTACGAAGTTTCTGTGTATACATATTTCCGAAAACACTCTCCTTTTGCGTCATCATCATGGTACACTCGCTGCCCCGTCCATCCTGTATGACATTTTATACCAAAGTGATTGTTCGATTTTACTGCCAACGCACTACCTCCACTTCCCGATTCTAAAATACCTTGCGCTAAAGTAATGCTTGCTGGAATTTTATATGCATGCATTTCTCTTACGGCAATTGCAGCATATTTCTGAATGTACGCCAGTGTTTTTTTACTTAATTTCGGATTCTTCCTAGCTAGTTTTTTTATAAGTGTTACTTCATTTACAGAAGGCAATGCTAATGGTTTTGATTCTGTAATTACAACACCCGTGTCCTTTTTGTTGCGGACACTCTTTTTAGAACCACAGCTAGACATTATCAATAAAAGAAGACAACTACATATAATTTTTAACTTCATTCTAGGTTTATAGTTTGTTCGTTTTTATTGATTAATTTCTGGTTAAAACCTTCAATTCCTTGAATTCCTCCTGTATGAATTGCCAAAATACGACTTCCTTCTTCAAAACCATCATTTTTAACTAAATCCAAAATTCCAAACAACATTTTACCCGTATACACAGGGTCTAACAAAATACCTGTGTCTTTTTTAAAGCGATTGATAAAGTCAACTAATTCTGGGGTGTGCTTTGCGTAACCTCCAAAATGATACGCAGTTTTCAAGCTCCAATTATCCTTTTTAATCGTGTATTTTTTAATCTCCTCAGATAAAAAATTTCCTTTCAAGGCTGGAAAACCAATTACTTTTTGGTTTTTTTGTAAAGACTTGATCAAGCCAGAAATAGTTCCTCCGGTTCCAACAGCACAACAAATATAATTAAATTTAGAATCTTCTTTTGTTAAAATTTCTTCACACCCTGCTACTGCTAAACAGTTGGTACCTCCCTCGGGGATTAAATAAAAATCTCCCCATTTATTTTTCATCTTTTCAACAAATCCAAAAGACGCTTTCTGCCGGTACTGCTCGCGTGTTACAAACTGAAGCTTCATTCCGTTCTCGTGGGCCTTTCGTAAAGTTGCATTTTCTGCTAGGGTTTTCGGTATGTTTTTACCCAACTCATCTCCTCTAATAACTCCAAATGTTTTAAATCCTGTTAATTTACCTGCAACTGCTGTTGCCAAGATATGATTTGAAAATGCCCCTCCAAAAGTAAGTAATGATTTCTTTTTTAATTTATTAGCTTCTTGTAGGTTGTATTTTAATTTTCGAAACTTATTCCCCGAGACATATGGGTGAATTAAATCCTCTCTTTTTATAAAAAGTGCTATTTTTTTTTCTTTTAAAATTGGAAGAAAAATTTCTTGATTTTCAGTTTCTTTAATCAAATTATTATCTCTTATTTGAATGTACTGTTGTACTCGAAAAGTACGTTATCCGTTCCTTTTGAAATTTTGTTCCCGAAATCTTCAGGCCGAAGAAAGAATGAAATCTATGAGAAATTAGAAACCTGCGCCTCTACTTTTTCCCACTCTCCCATTAAAGCATCTACTTTTGCTTTTTTGGCTTTGTATTTTTCAAAGAAATTTGGCTTGGTAGCTACCGCATCGTAATTATTAGCTAATTCCAAATCTATTTTTTCAATTTCTTTTTCAAAATCTGCTATTTCTGTCTCGATATTAGAAAGCTTATTTTTTAGCTTTTTAAGCTGTTTTTCTTGATCTCGTGACCATTGACCATCCTCTTTTTTAGAAGTGTCTTTTGCTACTTTTACCACCGTTCTTTTTTCTGCTTCTCTCAGGTTTTCGATCTTATGTTGCTCTAAAAAGTAGTCAATATCTCCTAAATATTCTTTAATCTCTTTATCCTTAAATCCGTAAACGGTTGAAGTAAGTCCTTGTAAAAAATCTCTGTCATGAGAAACCAAAATTAAGGTTCCATTGAAATTATGCAACGCTTCTTTTAACACGTTTTTAGAGGCAATATCCAAGTGATTTGTAGGCTCATCCATGATCAGCACATTAAAAGGTGATAATAGTAATTTACACAGTGCCAATCTATTTCTTTCTCCACCGGAAAGTACTTTTGCTTTTTTATCTGCCGCGTCTCCACCAAATAAAAACGATCCCAGCATATCCCGAACTCGCGCACGATTAGAATCGGAAGCCGCATCCTCCATAATTTGTAACACCGTTTTTTCTGGTGGTAAATGTTCTGATTGATTTTGCGCAAAATAACCAACTTCTACATTGTGCCCAAGTTTCAGATGCCCTTCAAAAGGAATTTCACCAACCATCATTTTTGCTAAGGTGGATTTCCCTTGACCATTTTGACCTACAAATGCGATCTTACTGTTTCTTTCTATTAGTAAATCCACGCCTTCCAAAACATGTTTTTCTCCATAACTCTTAGAAAGGTTTTCTGCCTCAACAATAATTTTACCTGGCTCCTTAGAGATATTAAAACGCACGTTCATCGACTGGTTGTCGTCTTGATCTACTTCAATCAACTCTACTTTGTCAAGTTGTTTCATTAAAGATTGTGCCATAGAGGCTTTACTTGCCTTTGCCTTAAACTTATTTATTAAATGTTGTTTCTGTTTTATTTCTTTCTCTTGATTCTTTTGCGCTTGCAGTTGCTTTTCTTTAATTTCTCCTCTTAGCAACAGAAACTCTGAATAAGGTTTCTTATAATCATAAATCTGACCCAAAGAAATTTCAATGGTTCTATTTGTTACATTGTCTAGGAACATTTTATCATGCGAAACCAATACGATTGCTCCGGAATACCCTTTCAAGAAATTTTCTAACCATATAATAGATTCGATATCCAAGTGATTCGTTGGCTCATCTAAAAGTAAAATATCATTGTTTTGAAGCAACAATTTAGCCAGTTCAATTCGCATTCTCCAACCTCCAGAAAAAGTATCGGTAAGTTTATCAAAATCTTCTCTTTGAAAGCCTAATCCTTGTAATATTTTCTCAGTATCTCCTTGGTAATTATACCCTCCTAAAAGTTCATAACGTTCGGTTTTTTCTGTCAAATCGATAATTAACTGACTGTATTCCTCACTTTCGTAATCCGTCCTAGTAGCTAATTGCTCATTAATTTCGTCTAACTGAAGCTCTATTAATTTAATTTCTTCAAAAGCTTGGTATGCTTCCTCTAAAATAGTTCTTCCCTCCACAAAATCAATGTCCTGTCTTAAAAAACCAATTTGCACATCTTTGTCAAAAGCCATGGTCCCTGCACTGCTCTCTATATCTTTAGAAAGCACTTTTAATAAGGTAGATTTTCCTGCACCATTTTTACCGATCAGTCCAATTCTATCTCCTTTATTTAACTTAAAAGTGATGCCTGAAAACAATTCAGTTCCCATAAAAGAAACTGTTAAATTATGTACGTTTAACATGTAATTTTTGTAATTTTATAAGGCGCAAAGCTACTTAAAAAATTAGAGTTATGATGTTTAAAAAAGGCACAAAAATATACAGTGTTGTAAACAGCAAATGCCCAAGATGCCAAGAGGGTTCTTTTTTTAAACATACATTTACATTTCACCCAGCTAGGGTCACGCAATTGTATGATCATTGTCCAAACTGTCACTTGCGGTACATGATGGAACCTTCTTTCTTTTTTGGAGCTATGTATGTAAATTACGGCATTACGGTAGCACTTTCTATCACTACTTTCACCATTGCTACCCTTCTTTTTAATCTGATTATGCTAGAATCTTTTGCTGCTATTATTGGAGTTTTACTCGTTCTAGCGCCTTTAAATTTGCGTTTGTCTCGGATTATTTGGATCAATATGTTTGTAAGTTACAAAGAAATGTAACCAATGTGCGACAATTCCGTACTATTCGCTTTTTCTAGAGCGCTTAAAGATGCTGCGCTCGTCTTTTACAGACCTGCCCGTTTGTGTTCGTTAATGAAATCTAGCGATGTCTGCGGATACCTCTAAAGAAACTCCTTTCTCAATGCACAAAAACAATGCTTTTGCCATGGTGGGTGCTATGAGAACCCCACGTGTTCCTAAGCCATTTAAAACCGCTAATCTTGGATGCTCTGTATGCAATCCTACAAAAGGTCTGCGGTCACTTGTAGTGGGCCGTATTCCTGCAAATTGTTCCACTACTTCATATGGAATGTCCAGTACCTTTTTTAATTTATCCTCTAATTCTAATTTTCCAGCAGCTGTAGGTGTCGCTGTTTTGTCTGTATGGTTAAATGTAGCTCCTACCTTGTACAGATCATCTCCTAAAGGAATTACAAAAACAGACGCCTTCAATAAAAAATCGATATTTAAGCCGGGCGCATGAATGGTTATCAACTCTCCTTTCGCTGCCGCTAAGGGTAAATAATTAAAAAAAGGGTTTTCTTTAATTCCAAAACCCTCACAAAACACAATATGTTTGCATTCGATCTCTTTATACCGAATATTTTCAGCAGAGGGTGCGACTTCTAGGTGCTCAAATTTTTCAAAACGAATCCAATTGTTGGCACTTAAATAAGAGCGATAGGCACGTACCAGTTTTAACGTATCAATTCTTCCCGTTTTATTTACAGTTCCAAAGCCAAAGTCTCCCACAATGCCAGATCTCTTTTTAGTTTCTATATTTGGATTCAAAAATTGCTGTAACAGCGGCTTATCCGAAGCAGCAAACCAATTATTCTGTTCTTGAATGGATTTAAAAACTCTTTTTATTAAAAATTTATCATCAAACTTCTGCGCTAATTTTTTTTCTAGTGCACCATACAAAGACATGGCAACCTCTAATTGCGCCGCACCGTTCCAAACCGGAGTAAATTTCCTTAAAACTACAGGATTGTACACGCCACAAGCCACTAAAGAGGAAGTTTGAGAGTGGTTCTCAAAAACTAAAAATGTTTTATTCGCTTTTATTAATTCTTCAGCAAATGCCAAGCCTGCCAACCCTAAACCAACAATAATATAGTCTACTTTCATACAATAACTAAGTTTACAATACGTGAGCTCTGGTGAGTCTATGAATTTTCTGAATGCCCTCTTAAAGACTACAAATATGCACTTCTTTTTTTAGGTAGCCTGCAGTCCCATTTAGAAATTATTTTCCATAAAAAAACGCTTGCTTTCGCAAACGTTTTATATGCTGTATAGCCTGTATATTAATAACTCCACATGTCCATTTCTCTATTTCTAATACTCTCTTTAATTTTTGAAGCCTCTAGCAATTGAAATAAAGAGTTACCACGCACATAGTCTTCAATTGCTCTGTTATCATAAATATTTTCTTCTCGCACAATTACAGCACTAAACCTTCTTGCATTTAATAAGTGATCAAAAGAGATTGGCTGTGCTGCGTTCTTTACATTAAACACCTTTGCATTGTGAAGAACCTGCCTTGCTGCTGGAAAAAAAATCCAAAATAATTCATATAATTTTGCGTCTTCAATATTTTCAACTCCAAGCGTTTGAACATCTTTCCCCATGGGAGCAAGCGCTAACAGTCTGTATTTCAATTCTCCGTGGCGTTTATCAAAATACCACATTCCTTTGATCATATACCCCTCTACATCTTGTGTTTTAATTCTGAAAGTATCTGTGTATCCATTTTCCTCACGGACATTAATCAAACGTTGCTGTATTTCGTCTTTTGTTATTTTCGAAGTAAAAAAAGAATCTGAATATGCGTGTTCAATTTTACCTTCTTTCATACCTTTGAGCAGCGTGTCAAATAAAGATCTTCTATAAGAGGATATATTAACGGTGTCTACAGGGAAATAATAGGGTAAGTTTATCTTTTGATTTAAATCGATAAACTCCCAGACTACTTTAGACCACAAAACATCTCTATCATCTAAGTATCCGTAAGGAATTGGACGATCATTGTCTGCCGCTAATTGTTGTTTACTTTTTACACCTATTTGATCTATCGACTTTGCGTTTAGTATATTCGATTGACCCAGCACTAAATGAGTACTAAGAACAGCGAAAAATATTAATACAGAATTTCTAATCATAACTATTGTTATTATCTAGTTTGTTAGCTCGATATTTACAGGCAGTACTTTTTTAAGTTTGTAACTACTGTTTTTTATTTTGGCTTTTATATCAAAGATATTAATCATATCTCCTCTTTTAGCCTTAGAAAGAGCTTTTTTTGCAGCAGCACTTAATGTTGTACCATTTACAATAATTGCTAATTGACCAGGTACTTTTACTTTAAAGCTTGTAACCGTTAAATCTAAATCGAATAAAAAATCTGGTAAACCTGCTCCAATTGGAGTATTTGCTAATCCTGATTTAGGCATTCTTACGGTACCATACTGTTCTCTAACTGTTCCCATTGCTGCAGGAATGTCTTTTACTCTAAAGATAGTGCTTGTTTTCACAGTGCTTCCATCCGCCAGCTTTGCCTGTACCTTAATGCTAACTTCATCTCCAGCTTTCGGTTCCATAATGTAAGCGCCTGAGCCTATTTTTTTAAGCCCTGGTGCACTCACCATTACATCTTTATCAGGAACACCAGGTAACGAAATAGAAACGGGGTTTGGCAAACCTCTATACACTACGTTCATTTTATCTGCTGAAACTACAGGCGAATTAGGTTTTGAAATAACAGAATAAGAACTTTTAAATGGCACGGGTACTTCCTCCCCATTTTCCATAAAATAGATCGTTCCATTTATATCTTTCTCACCAACATTATTTGCTCTTAAGTCTAAAACGACATTACCGTCTTTAAAATTATCATATTTTTTTCCATTTAATATAACTCTACTTGGTTTTAAGCTGGGGTCGTATCTTCCTAACACAACAGATCCTGTAACCCTATCTCCAGGATAAAAAGCATTTTTATCTAATTTAACAAGCCCACTATAATTAGACATAGAAACTTCACTTTCCATTTGACCGCCTAGCAAATTAGAAATCACATCGGCTTCTGTGTTTTTAATATCAGATTGCAGCTGTGTTAAATTTGTTAAAGAAGCCACCAAAGGAAACCCTTTGTACCTATAATCTAACCACTTAATCGTTTTACCATCTCTATTCGTTTCGTCTGTTGTTGAAAATCTTTTTGTGACTACCGCAGCAAAAGGAGTGTTTTTTCCTAGAACTGCCATTAGATTGGTCCTGTGCCCATTAATTTTAGCTAAAAAGACTTCTCCTTCTGGAGTATATCCATCCCCTTTAAAAAAGTATTCGTCTAAAAAAACGGTTTTATCCATAGACTCGTAATCTTGCTTATCTTCAAGATCTGCGGTCATGGCATCTTTTAATACTTCCAAATAATTATAAAATTCCACTGAATATGTTTTAATTTTCAGCGCTTTCTTATTTAAATCAGCAAATTTTGCCGCCTGATCACTAGCCTTCGTTGCTAGGTTAGCATATGCTTGATTATTTTTCTCTGTAGTTGAGATATTACTATCGGTCAATTTTTCATTTACAAAACCAAAAGCGGATAAAACTTCTTTACTCATATTCATTGCCAACATTGCAATAAAGACAAGATACATTAAGTTAATCATCTTTTGTCTTCCGGACATTTTTCCTCCTGCCATTCTAATTAGTTTTTAAGTTATTATAAATTGTGTTCTAACTAATTATTATTTATTAGTCATTGCAGACAGCATTCCGCCATACACTCCATTTAAAGAGGATAAATTCTGTGCTAATGACTCCATTTGTTCTTTTAACTTTTCTGTGTTTTCCACTACAGCTGCATTCAATTCTGCTTGATGGTTCGTATTGTCTACCTGAACCTTATACAAACCGTTCAGTGATTCCATCTGTGCTGAAGCCATCGACATTTGCTCATTGTATTTATTTGTAGCAGAAATAGTTTCTGATGCTGAAGAAAGTCCTTCTGCAGCTCCCTGAAAATTCTTCATACTTGTTCCCAAGCTCTCCATTAAACCAGCATCTATTTTTGCTTCTGATAATAAATTATCTAATTTTTGAGCCAACAATCCGCTTGCTCCTAATTTCTTCTCATCATCTTCAGATGACAACCCATCCGCCAATTCCGGATATACCTTAGACCAATCTAAATCCTCTTCTGGTGGATCAAAAGCAGAAATTGCAAAAACTCCTGCCTCTACCACAAGTCCAATTGTTAACATAAAACCTCCGGTAAGAAATCCGTAAGAAAGGTGTTGGATTTTGAATAATGCACCAATAATTACGATTGCTGCTCCCATTCCATAAACGAAATTCATTCTTTTTTTGTATGCCCTTGAATGTGCCATAGTTCTCTTTTGTTTTTAAAGTTGTGTTTATTTATTAATTTACTGTTCCTATAAAATCTTGTACGGTTCTAAAACCAATATAACTTCTTGCCGTGTCTGCATATTCATAATCCCTTGAGCTGACCTCTAAAAAATACGCCACGTCTTTCCAGGATCCTCCACGTACAATTTTTCTTGTATTCTGCCTGTCTTCTACATTTGAATTCATCGTAGAAGCCATGTAGTACGATGACAAGTTGTATGCGGTATTTGTCCATTCCGAAACATTTCCTGCCATATTATACAAACCATAGTCATTTGCATTGTAGGAATCTGCCTCCATCGTATATAACGCACCGTCTGCTGCATAATTACCTCTTACCGGCTTAAAGTTTGCTAAAAAACAACCTCTATCGCTAGTGGTGCCTCCAGTACCCCAAGGATAGGTTGCAAACTCTAATCCTCCTCTCGCAGCATACTCCCATTCTGCCTCTGTAGGCAGTCTAAAAATAGGCACTGTTGTAGGGTTTTTCTTTCCCTTCAAATAATCATTTTTCTTTTTGGTTCTCCAATTACAGAAAGCTCTTGCTTGTTCCCAAGTAACCCCTACAACAGGGTAATCTCCATAAGACTGGTGGTGAAAATAATCTTGATGCATTGGGTCGTTGTACGAATAATTAAAATCTTTTACCCAAGCGGTTGTGTCTGGATAAATTGGTACCACCTCTGTTCGTAAAAAATCTTTTCGACTTCCTCCACTTCTTGCAGCGTTGTCGCCATCGAACCATGAGTATCTGTATTTGATATGTTTAGGGTCGAAAGTTCGCACCCCGTCAACTGCCTCCTTTTCCCCTATGAAAAGAGAATCCATAACTTCTACATAATCAGCATCTGGATATTCTTCTGTTTTCCAAACTAAGTCGGTATCCCAATTTAAAGGCCTCGCGGTCTCCGCTCCGTCGGCTAAACTCCAGTAGTTTTCAAACATGTACTTTTGATACGGAGTTGCTTCTTCTGATTCTGCACTTGGAAAAGCATAGTCTTGTATTCCTCCTGAAGCCCTTGAACCTGAAGCTTCATTACCTCCAGTAATAGAAGAATAATCGGCCTGTTCTCCCAACTTTGTTCTTACAATCGAATCTCGAACCCATTGCACAAATTCTTTATATTCATTGTTTGTAATCTCGGTTTCATCCATGTAATAAGAGCGTACCGTAACTGTTTTTGAAGGTGCATTCAGAACACCACTAATGTCTTGATCTTGTTTTCCCATTGTAAAAGATCCTCCATTCACTAATGCCATGCCAAACGGCTTCTCCGAAAACCATTCTTTTTTCGCTTTTACACCGACCAATTCTCCCCTGTCATTAGCGCCACAGCTGTAAAGCATCACTACTAAGAGAACAAATACTATTACTTTCCTCATATTCTAATTATATCTTAAATAAAAAGTTCGTAAACCTATTATTATTTTTATTAAAAAGCAATCTTAAAAATACATTTTAACAATTCATATTATGGTTTCCTATGTCTTAGAGCATTTTTTTCATTGCATTATACCATTTTTCGGGAATCAACTGCTTTGTTGCCGCTTCATAGTCATTGTATGTACATGGTATTAACGCATGTCTTTTGTATTTATTATTTGACAAAATATTTATTTCCATCCACCACCTTCCCGATTTATTACTTTTGTAAAAATTAAGTGCCTCATCATCTTCTAACAAAACGGTAAAGTGCTGATAATTCTCTTTCCCTGAAAACGGATAGTCCTTTACACGATAATTATAACCCTCTATAAAATACCAAATGATTTGCGCAATTAAATGGGCTGTTTGGTGGTTCTTGTCATATTTTGCATTGTACTCATAAATCCCAAAAGAGGACACTTTATCACTGATGCCCGCATATCTTGAAATTGCACAGATCTCTTCACCATAAAAACCATTTGGCGAAGCATTCTTATTTGCTGGAGCATCACTTTGACGAATGGCTCCAATATCTATCGAAATAATATCAGCATCTCTAAATGCTGGCTCTATATTTTCCAATTCTTTTGCTGCTCCTAATCGATAGGAGTCAAAAAATAAACTCTCCAACAACCGTATTTCCTCCTGCGAGTTAAAATAGGTTTGATATCCAACATTACAGTAATTAAACAAGTTGTTTGGTTCTTGCATAATTATTTTACTGAGATACGATTGAGAGTTTAATTCTCCCTCCAAACTACCTAGGTCAAACCGACTGTCTACAGCCGTTATATTTACGGACTGCTCTAAAGTGTCATATGCCCTATAATTTACATACGTAATGTCCTGACTTCCTCCGATAATAATGGGGATAATATTTTTCTTTAATAGCGAAGTAGTTATTTCCTTTACCGCAAAATAGGTATCTGAAACCTGATTTCCTTTCTCAATATTCCCTAAATCTGCAATATTACTATGCCAGTTTCCAGGAAATAATTCATAAAATTTAATACGGATAGCATGTAAATCTTCCCCGCAACCAACATTACCTTGTGAATTTCTATCTTCTTGCACTCCAAAAAGAACAATTTGAACATTTTCTAATGACGGAAAACCTTCTTTTTTTGAATGAATTTGAATATTTCGACCCAAACAGTCTGGAGATTGCTCCAATAAATGTGCAATAACCGTATCTTCTACAGGAGTTAAAAATTCGTGATTCATTAATTTTTTTTGTACTAAAGAACGCAAGATACTAACTAATTAGTTCTTTTTTACAATTTTTTTGTTGTTGTTCTCTTTTTTGTTGCAACCTTCTTTTTGGTTGCTTTTTTCTTAGGCATTTTAGCTGCTATCATTTTCACTGCCTCCTCCTTTGAAAGCTTTTCTATGTCCGTAGTTTTTGGCAGTTCTATTTTAAGCTTCCCTTTTAATACATTAAAGCGACCCCAACGTGCTTTTTCTACACGAATCCCAACATCCTCCCAGTTGTGTAGCACCTTATCGATCTCTTTCTGCTTTTTAACTTCAATCAATTCTATAATATCAGCGTCTGAAAGGGTATCAAAATCGTACTTTTTACTCACGTTTATAAAGATAGAATTCCATTTTATAAACGGGCCAAAACGGCCAACACCCTTTTGTACGGGCATTTCTTCATAATGATAAATAGGGGCATCTGCCTTTTGTTTTGCAACAATAAGTTCTTCTGCTCTCGGCAAATCCACCTCCATTGGGTTTTCTCCTTTATCCAAAGAAACAAACATAGTTCCAAACCGAATGTAAGGACCAAAACGACCATTGGAAACAATAACCTCTTCACCTTCGTACGCTCCTAAACTTTTCGGAAGCAAAAATAACTCTAATGCTTCCTCCATTGTAATGGTGCCTAAATTTTGAGTAGTATTTAAACTTGCAAACTGCTTTTCTTCATCTTCTGGTGCGCCAATTTGTGCAATTGGTCCAAATTTACCCAAACGAACTAAAACTGTTTTTCCAGATGCTGGATGCTTCCCTAGAATACGCTCTCCACTCTCTCTTTCTGCATTTTCTTTGACATCTTCTACATTGTCATGAAACTTTGTATAGAAACCTTTGATCATTTCTATCCAATTTTCATCGCCTTCAGAAATATCATCAAAAGAATTTTCTACTCTTGCTGTAAAACCAAAATCTAAAATATTAGAGAAGTTTGCAACTAAGAAATCATTCACAATATTCCCAATATCTGTTGGAACTAGTTTATTTTTATCCGCTCCAGTTTTTTCTTCTAAAACAGCCTCTTTTACCATTCCATTTGACAAAATCAGCTGATTATAAGCTCTTTCTACTCCTTCATTTTGTCCTTTTTCTACATAGCCTCTTCTTTGCACTGTAGAAATTGTGGGCGCATATGTAGAGGGTCTTCCGATGCCTAGTTCTTCTAATTGCTTTACCAAGGACGCTTCTGTAAAACGGTATGGGGGGCTAGTAAAACGCTGCGTTGCGTTTATAAAAGCATAAGTTAAAACATCTTTCACTTTTAAATTTGGTAGCATTCCTGCTTGCTCCTCATCTTCATTATCAGTTCCTTCTAAGTAGACCTTCAGAAAACCTTCAAACTTAATCATTTCACCGTTTGCAGTGAATATTTTAGCGTTTTCAGAGTTTTCAATTTTCACATTTGTGCGCTCTAATTGTGCGTCGCTCATTTGAGAAGCCACTGTTCTTTTCCAAATCAAATCGTACAACCTATTTTGATCATACTCTGTGCTAATCGCATGCATTTTCATGCTCGTAGGACGTATTGCCTCGTGCGCCTCTTGTGCGCCTTTTGATTTCGTTTTAAAAACACGCTGCTTGCTATATTCGGCACCGTAATAATTAGTAATCTCTTCTTCAGCAGCATTTCTTGCATCTACAGATAAGTTTAAACTGTCTGTTCTCATATACGTAATTAAACCTGCTTCGTATAAACGCTGGGCAACTTGCATGGTCTTACCAACAGCAAACCCTAATTTCCTAGAAGCCTCTTGCTGCAATGTGGAGGTTGTAAAAGGAGCTGCTGGAGACTTTTTTGCTGGTTTTTTCGTTAAATCTGCAATAGAAAAATCTGCATTTGCACAAGATTTTAAGAAATTCTCTGCAGCTTCTTTAGAATCAAAATTCTTTGGAATTGTTGCTTTAAACATCTTACCTTCATTGTTCGCAAACTGTGCAACCACTTTATAATGCGTTTCTGCTACAAAATTCAGAATACCGCGCTCTCTTTCTACAATCAAACGAACGGCAACAGACTGCACTCGCCCTGCAGACAAACCTCCTTTTACCTTGCGCCATAAGACGGGTGATAACTCATACCCCACTAGCCGGTCTAAAACTCTACGGGCTTGCTGTGCATTTACCATATTATAGTCGATATCTCTTGGATTTTCGACTGCTTTTAAAATTGCATTCTTTGTGATTTCATGAAAAACAATGCGCTTTGTCTTTTCATCTTTTAGCCCTAACTGTTCTTTTAGATGCCAAGCAATCGCTTCCCCTTCTCGATCCTCATCACTGGCCAACCAAACAGTTTCTGCTTTTTTTGCAAGTGTTCTTAATTTCTTAACAATTGTTTTTTTATCATCTGAAACGATATATTTCGGACTAAAATCTCCATCGACATCAATACCTAATTCCTTCGAAGGTAAATCTGCAATATGTCCATAACTAGACTCTACCTGAAAATCTTTCCCAAGAAACTTCTCGATGGTTTTTGCTTTTGCTGGTGACTCTACAATTACTAAATTCTTTGCCATATATCTTTCTTTTTTCGCAATTAACGCAATTTAAGCTGCCTTCTTTTGAAACACAAAAGTATGTAGTTTTTTTTTATTATTTTTTTTTAAATTTTTTTTACCCTCATTTTTAGGGATAAAATCGTTCTACATTCGTTTTTTGTTTCAGGCTGATGAGAATGTTTCCCACTAAAAAAAAAGAAAATTATCGGTATCTTCCGCACGTTTTATTCGCATTGTATTCCGCTGAAAGAGTGCCTTGTCAACAACAAAATCAGTAATTGTTGTATTACTTATAGTTTCTGAAATCCTGATATTTTTTTCCCAAAGAGTATCACATGTGCCTCCGCAGTGCATGATTACAATAGTAGTTCCTTTAAAAACAGCCACAAACCTTCCATTCCAAAATACAAAAAAAGGTTTTCAC